>FRDC01001023.1_pt1 | contig 197425 bp, 180 predicted proteins | sample 1106171 | NCBI WGS metagenome assembly FRDC01 (sample SAMEA3930566, study PRJEB13176) | freshwater metagenome | biome: Drinking water system; feature: drinking water; material: water | place: Singapore | collected 2014-12-20 | reverse complement strand
CTTCGGCGGGCAACCGCCGTTGTTTACTTAATGCCCTACCGTAGAAGTATTTTTCTCATCAATAAGAACTTTCAACTCAAGTTTGCATTTTTTGTATGCTCATGGCTCTTTGCGTTAAGCCTTGTCTATCCATTGATCATACATAATCTCTTTGAATATTTTGCTCGATACGCAGAACTGGATCCTACAGGACCACCGCTGGCTGCACTTAAAGCTACACGTAAGGACATTCTGATCCTTCTAGTATTGCTGGAAGGAGTTTTCTTAGGCGTAACTTTTTTGATCAGTATTTTTATTTCACATCGAATCGCAGGACCTCTTTATAAACTCCAAAATGCTTTCGAAACCGCCCGCACAGGAAATTTAGAACAAACACTTTTTTTTAGAAAAAAAGATCATTTTCATGAAATTGCACAATCTTTTAATGAAATGTTGGATGGATTAAGAGCCAATCCAGGTGTCAAAAATCAATCATCTAAACTTTCTGATGCAATCTCTACTTTAGAAAGTCTTCCATCTTCAATAAAAGACGAAGACCGTCAACAGATAAAAAAAGCGGTAACCATTCTCCAACAACTTCGATCAGACTTAAAATAATTGGGTTTCATTACCTGAAACACGATAATAAGATAAGACATTCAAATGAAAAATACCCTGGCTCACCTTACTTTACTTTCTATTGTCTTTTTTTCGCCCTCTACTTGGGCGAAAAAGAAAAAAGAGCCTCAACGCCCTAGAGAAGAAATTGTCGCTATTGACGTGCTTCAAGAAAGGCTTTTTTTAGAGAAAAAATCCAAGAAAGCGCGCGTTATTAAAAAAGTAAATGAATTTATTAAAGAAAAAAAATATACCCAAGCCCTTACTTCAGCAGAAGAAATAAAAGGTGATGACCTATTCTCTGATTATTATTATTGGCTCACCTCAACTGCACACCAAAAATTAGCTGAAAAAGCTCTTGATAAAAAAAAATATTCAGACGCTATCGAAAACGCTAAAAAATCCATTAATCAAAATTTAAAATTAGGAGCAAATTCTCCTTATTCCCCTTTTCTTAAGAATACTGGCTTAGACATTGCAATGTCTGAATTACTCATTGGCAACGCACAGGCTGGCTTAAAAAACTGGGGAGCAGCTAGAACCAGCTATGAACTTGGGTTTCAAAGACTCTACAGTCGAAGCCGTCTTGACTATATTGAATTAGATAATGTTTCAAATTATGCAAAAGCTTGCTCCAAAAAAACCGATCCTGTTCAAGATGATCTATGTACAGCATGGCTCAATAAATTTATCGACCTTTATCCCAGAAATTCTGAAGAAGGAAAAGCTATCGCAAAACACTTTCCTGATTTAATTGAAAAAGCAAAGCCTGCCCAGCCTGCTGGTAAAACCACTAAAAAATATAAAGCTCCCGATCTAGACACCGTCGCGTTTAATGATGCATTTACATTTTATACAAATGAAAATTACGGAAAATCGATTGATGCATTCAGAAAATTTTTAGATGAATACCCCAGATCAGCCTTTCGATATCGCGCACAATACTGGCTGGGCAGATCTCTCGAAATGAAAAAAGATAAAGAAGAGGCAAAAAAAATATACGATGCGCTCCAAGAACAGTCCCCTACTAGTTACTATGGTCTTCTCGCTTCTCTAGCTACAGGAAAAGCTCTAGATAGCTATATTGAAAGCACATTGCCAAAAGCACGAGATCGAGATCGATACCTTAACCCTCAGGAGTTAATCAGACTCAAAAGAGCTGAGTATCTTATTGTTGAAGGTGCAAATGAAATGGCTGCTTTTGAACTTAAAGATCTCTCACCTCGAGACACCCTTTCTGGGCATTATCTCATGTATCTTGCTAATCTCAATTATCAAGCCAAGAACTACCTTGCTGCTTTTACAATTTTAAGTAGTTTAATTCAGAGAAAACACGAAGGATCTTTCAGCTCTCATGCGCTCAGAATGGTTTTTCCGGTTAGCTACATTACGTCTATAGAAAAATACGCTGAGGAACATCAGGTTGACCCTGTTTTGGTGCTAAGTCTAATCAAACAAGAGTCTGCTTTTGATCCCTCCGTGAGCTCACCTGTAGGCGCAACCGGCCTCATGCAGATCATGTTTACCACTGCCGTTGACACTGTCTCAGACGTCACTCTATCTGAACTTCTTGAAGTCAACACGAACATTAACGTTGGCACAAAATACCTTAAACGATTACTTAATCGCTTCAACGGAAACATTGTTATGGCCTTGGCCGGTTACAATGCTGGACCCACTGTTGCTGACCGTTGGTATAAAGATAAACCTTCTAAAATGGGGATGCTGGAATTCATTGAAACCATTCCGTATCAAGAAACTCGCGAATATGTTTGCAGTATCATCAGAAATTATTTTTGGTACTCAAAAAAATTAAATGGAGAAGCACCCAAGTCTCTCAGCTACTTCTGGAATAATGAGACCCTTCCAGATGCACCACCGCCAGAACCTCTCGAAACACTTCACGTGAAAAACCTTCCGCAAGAGTAACAGACTCCCTAAACTGCAAATCTAAAATGCATAATATCGCCATCTTTAACGATGTATTCTTTGCCTTCCAACTTTAAAGCTCCGGCTTCTCTAATGGCCTGCTCGCTTTTGTATTTTATCAGATCATCATAATGATAAACTTCAGCTTTAATGAATCCTCTTTCAAAATCCGTATGAATCACTCCCGCTGCCTGCGGTGCTTTCCAACCCTTTTTAATTGTCCAAGCTCTTACTTCTTTCTCACCTGCAGTAAAATAAGTTTGTAAACCTAAAAGTTGGTATCCAGCACGAATGACTTGATTGAGCCCTGGTTCATGCATGCCCATTTCTTTTAAAAATGCCGCTTTCTCAGCTTCATCTAACTCTGAAAGCTCAGCTTCAATCTTCCCACAGATTAAAACCACTGGACTGCCCTCAGACTTTGCATGATCCTGAAGTTTTTTCACAGCATCACTTGGTGTTTTTGCGCTAAGCTCTGCTTCATCGACATTTGCAACGTACATTACTTTTTTTGCTGTAATCAGATGAAAATCTTGGATCAAAGCAAGTTGATTTTCATCTAGCCCCAATGATCGAACAGGCTTTCCTGCTTCTAAAGCGGCTTTGACAGGAGTGAGCACACCCAATACCGCCAACGCCTTTTTATCATGACCTGCTCGTGCTGTTTTTTCTATGTTAGTAAACCGCTTACTCACTGTCTCTAAATCTGCCAACATCAACTCGGTATCGATCACAGATACATCTCTCACGGGATCTACAGAACCATCCACATGAATCACATTAGGGTCAGAAAAACAGCGAACCACATGAGCAATCGCTTGCGTCTCTCGGATATGGCCTAAAAATTGGTTCCCCAACCCTTCGCCTTTAGACGCCCCCTTTACTAAACCTGCAATATCTACAAAAATCATATCTGCAGGAATCACCTTTTCCGGAGGAATATACTTTGTAATCATCTGCAGCCTTGGATCAGGAACTTTAACAATCCCGGTGTTAGGATCGATCGTGCAAAAAGGATAATTTGCGGCCTCTGCTTTGCCCGAAGTAAGGGCATTGAAAATAGTCGATTTTCCTACGTTTGGTAATCCTACAATTCCACATTGAAAACCCATACTATTTTATCTCTCCGTTAAATTTAGCCATAGCACCCTTTACATCATCTTGAAGCATCATATCTACAGCTAGTGCAATTTTTTCAAAAACCTTTTCTAATCCAATCAACTCTTCATCTCCAAAAGGCTTTAAAACATAGTCAACTGGCGCCACTCCGGGCTGGGCATAAGAAGGATGCCCCACTCCTACCCTCACGCGATGATATCCATTCTTAGGGTCTCCTAAATGTTCGTCGATGGAACGCAACCCATTATGTCCAGCACTCCCTCCGCCTGTTTTGATTCTTATAGTTTGAGGCTTAAGATCCATTTCATCATGGATCACAATCAAATCATTTGCTGTGCCTTTATAAAAATTCAGCATAGGAATTAAACATTTTCCGGATTCATTCATATAGGTTTGAGGCTTTACCAAGAAAACTTTCTGACCGTGACGTGTTGTAGAATAAATCTCTCCTAGGAAATTTGTTGTCGGCCCAGACGCCTTCCACTCATCGATCAACCAATCCAATGCAAGAAAGCCTACATTATGTCTTGTTGTTTCGTATTTGGGTCCTGGATTACCAAGTCCCGCGACCAACTTCATATAAACAAACTGCTCACACTATCGTAATTATGAATACGATAAATGGCCTCAGCTAAAAGATCCGCAACTGAAAGTTGTACTATTTTTTTACACTTTTGCACTTCTGGTGTCAGAGGAATGGTATCCGTAAGAATCACTTGTTCGATTTTAGAGTTCTGAATCCTCTCGACAGCAGGTCCAGATAAAACAGCATGGGTTGCTGCCGCATAAACTTTTTTAGATCCCGCCTCCAAAACAGCATTAGCTGCTTCTGTTAGCGTTCCTGCTGTATCAATCATATCATCTAATATGATCGCAATCTTTCCATCGACTTCCCCGACGATATTCATTGCTTGAGCAACATTAGGACCCGTTCTTCTTTTGTCAATCATAGCAACAGAAGCATCCAATCGCTTAGCATAGGCGCGAGCTCTCTCAACACCTCCCGCATCCGGACTAACAAAAACCAGATTATCCTTACCTTTCATTTCTTTTTTCAAATATTCCAAAATTACCGGTGAAGCAAAAAGGTTATCAAACGGAATATCGAAAAACCCCTGAATCTGACCTGCATGCAAATCCATTGCAACTACTCGAGTTGCTCCAGCAGTTGCAAAAAGATCCGCGACTAATTTAGCGCTAATAGGAGTGCGAGGCGCGACCTTTCGATCTTGTCGAGCATAACCGTAATAGGGAACAACCGCTGTGATTTCTTTCGCACTAGCTCTTTTAAGCGTATCAATAATGATGAGTAACTCCATTAATGAGTCATTAACTGGACGGCAAGTGCTCTGGATCACATAAACATCACGTCCTCGGACGTTCTCGCCTACTTCAACAAAAACCTCTCCATCACTAAATCTTCTAATTTCAACATGGCCTAAGGGTTTACCTAATTTGTTGCAGATTTTTTCTGCTAATGGGCGGTTTGAACCACCCGAAAGGATCACCCAGTCTCTCATCCGCATGCAGCAACTCCTTGTTCCCGCACAGATATCCTAACAGGGAAAAATACTCAAGTATTATTCTTTTAGTTTTTCATAAGGAATTTCCGAAATATCAATATGAGCTGGGAAGTCCCTAGATACCGCATTCGAGCCTATATACGCGGGCTTAAAAAACTTGAAACGATTACTCGCAATCGGAAAAAGCGCGGATATAAGCTCCGTCGAACTTTAGCTGAGCTTAAAGTAATTGAAGGAGCAGCTTACCCTGTTGATGTTGTTCAAGCACGTGTAGTTCTCAATGACATATCGTCACATGGCTTAATGCTCTTCTGCTCTAGACCCCTACGAGAAGGACAACTGATGGCCATCACCATTCAAGAGCCTTATCTTTTTTACGCACAAGGCAAAGTTATGTCGTGTCATCAGTTGAGTTTAAAAACCAGCATTCTAACTGACGAACCTTTTCCCTATCGTGTTCAAATCAAATTTGAATTTCACTCGCTTTTTGAGCGCAACGCAGTACGCATGTACTGCCAAGAAGTTTTAAAAAAATATCTTTTCGGAAATGCCTAATACATGATAGCCCTTTTATTGCTTTAGTCTTAAGGGGCGGGATAATGAAAAATTTTGTTATATTTTTTTATTTTTTATTTTCACAACATACTTTTGCTGCCGTCACTACTGTCTGTAATGACTTCGGCTCTGACGGAAAGTCCCTTTACTCTATCGTCATCGAAACAACAGAAAATTTTGGAACTTATCTTGCTCATATAAATGAAAAAGCGACCTCTACAAAAACTCAGTATGAAGTAACCAGACAAGTATTTCGAACGAGTGAGCACAGACAACCTGATTCGATCATTTTTTTTGCAAAAAATATGGAAAATCAAATTGGGTTTAAGCTCGCAATTAATACTAGTAAAATTCTTGAATACGAAACTTACTCATCACTCTTATCTACAAATCTAGAAAGCGGCTACCTTCTCCGTCATATGGAATGCAACTTCTTTTATAAACAACCACGAGATATTAGCTCAAATTAATAAAACTTGACCAAGTTGATTATAAAAATATAAAGGTTGTACGTGTTTTTCTGGTCCATCCTTATTTTTACTTTTTATTTGAATACGCTTTTGTACCCATCTTGGGCGGCCATACAATCTACTTCTTTAGATCTAATTCAATACGCAAATGATGTTTCGCCTTCTCCTAAAATTAATATCGATCTTTCTGTTCAATCCCAACATGAAGCTCGGCTTCGATCCTTCATTGAAGCAGGACCCAACGGGGATTGGAATGCAGATCTTGATCCATTTGTCTTAAGATATGAAGGATTTTGGTTGGGGAGAGAAAATCCCAACCGCAATATGACCCCACAAGACGCCATTGGAACACATTGGGTACAAAACAAAACTCAAGCGTTAGAACCTAGAGTATCAGGGTGGATTGGGGCAGGGATGCACTCCCAGATTGGAACCGGACCTTTTCATTATACTGTTGCCTACTCCCCGATTTTTTTGCCTTCTTTCGGGCCTAGTCTTTCAATTTCAGAAAGTCACGCAACAACAGGATCACGTTTTGCAACACTTCCTCCATCTTATGTCGATTTAAATGGAAAACTTTTTCCACTTCGTTACAAAATCAATATTTCAGATCTCAGAGAAATCCTCTTTCAAGAACAAGTTTATTTTTCTATTGAACACAGAAACTTTTTTGGAAATTTTAATATCTCATTCTGGTCTGCGCCTTCTCCAGATCCCAGTCTTGATTTAAATCCAAAAATACAGCCTGGAAATGATCTCAACACAGAACCCAACATTCTTATTGAAGCAAAGCCTAGTTTTCCAAGAGAAAATTTTATCGCGTTTGCTTGGACCCCTTCACAAAGCCCTGTTTTACAGGTAACATATGAATTGAAACACCAATTACTAACGCTTTCAAGCCGTTATAATTTCTCTAATTCATTTAGTGCAGGAATTTTGCACACATTTCGAACTGAAAGTAAAAACCTTGATGATCCCACCTATACCTCGCACTACGACCAAGGACTTATTTGGGGAGAGTGGCACTCAACCTTTGAAAGGTTTCGCATTTCTCCTTCTCTTAGAATTGAACAACATTTAATTCATGCACAACAAGGGAGTTTAATAAAGCCACAATTAAACTACTTAACAACAAATGGACTACTAGTTTTTTTAAATTTGAACATTTTAAGTGGAAACGACTACAGTTATTTCGGTACTTGGAAATCTTTAGATTCTGCTTCAATAGGAGTTCAACTCCAATGGTAAAAAAAATTATTTTTTTATGGATTGGCTCATCTTTACTCTCATCTTGCGCGCTTAAGGATTGGTGGGGTGAAACCACGCAACGATCTAATACCATTCAAACATCACCTGTTCACTCACCCTGTCTGGAATTTTCTAAAATACTCTCCTCTAATGAAGAAACCTCACAAAAAACATTCAATTGCTGGAAAAATGAACTCAGCTCAGCTTGGACACATCTTCACCCCAAAGAAAAAGATGCTCTATCCTCTGCAGAAATTAGGTCATTAGTAAAAAGTGAAGTGCTTCACCTCCCAGGAGACCCAAAATTAAACGCTGAAAAATTTGTCGGAATTAAAAAACTCTTTGGCCACCTAGATCTCATTAGAAAATCTGATCTTGAGCAATGGATTCTTTGGGCAGAAACACACCGATCCACATTGCGTTTAATTTATGAAAAATGGAATACCCCACATCGTCACATACTCTATAGCGATATCGAAAATTTGCTAGAAATCACAGCCTCCGCTCTAAAAAAAGCGAATTGGAATTTTACCTCTGATGAAATAGCTGAAATTTTTACCCAAACCATGTCTTTAAATGAAAGTGATTTTTATCCAGTAGCACGACCCATCACTCATGTAGCACTTGATCTCATGAATATGCTTTGTCCCTTAGGAGCAGAATCAAAAACTTGGTCTGCTTTGAAAATATCAGAATGCATTTCCTTAGCGGCTCGTCAATTTTCAGGAGCACACCGTTGGGTTGAATTTTTAATTAACCCAACTGAAACGTTTAATAAAAATGACCAAGAAGAAGTTTTCGATGGAGTGGAAGCATTCCTAAATACAGCTGAAACATGGTTTAAACAGCAAGGCTTCAGTAGTTTTCATACTTTAAAATGGTGGGAATTTGCAAAAAGCTTAGGCATAAATGTTACACCTGAAGAATTTGCAGAAGACCTATTTTTAATTCAAAAATGGACACATGGGACAACTGAAATTCTGCCCGCTGATTTTGCTATCAAAGTAGCTCGCGCAACAGGCTTATTTCAAAAATTTCTCATCTCAGGGATAATTCCGTTCATAGAATCTACTCAACAACATCGTTGCGTCAACCCTGAAACTCAATATTGGCTAGACTGCGTACCCTCTCAAGCTATCTCATTAAGAAAAAATATTAGAAATATTGACCTATTTTTTAGGATTAAAAACCCAAATCACGGTGGATCACACTCAGCAATGTCAGGTTATGAATTTGGTAAAATGATGCTTTACTACACTCTTGCTGGAGAAGTTATTCGAACCTTTGACGACGATCAAGATGGAATTATTCTCGCTCACTCAAAGGACAATAGTGCACAAGCGATTCGTGCAATTACAGCAGCTGTTAATTTTTCAGATCTTTGGACACAGTTTATTGAAAATATTCAAAAAAAGTGGAACTCCATACCGATAAAAAAATTTGATTCTACTGCCCAATTTGTAAAAAAATTAAACCCTCAAGGATTTGCTGAACTTATAACTATGACTAGTGAAGTACTCGTTCAACGATCACCTGAAAATAAATCTTTTATTGATGGTTTAATCGCTAACATTACCAACACCGCTCCATCAGGTGCCTATTACCTTGATCAGATGTCGATAACCGCAGTTTTCTCATCAATCAACACACTACCTGATTATCGTGAGGAAATAATTGGCATCCATAAAATTGACAAAAGCACGTCACAAGAGCGAGTTGAGAGAGCCCTTGTAATTAAAAACATTCCTGATTGGCTAAAAATTATTTTCCCAAGAACTTATTCTAGCTGTAATCAATTTGGGTTTGAACTATCTTGCGGAACAGTCCTTCAAACCCTACTTCCACTTCCCCTTCCAGAAAAATCCGAAATTGCTGTTAGCGACATCGACATTCTCACCATTTATGCAATCACCATGGAAGGAATCTTAGACCATTGTGACAGGAACGGAGATGGAAAATTGTCATGGGATCTTTTTGACGGCAATGACGAGTTAGATTGTGGATTTACTCAGGCCGGCGAAATCACAAAAAGATTAGTGAACTCTCAAGTTGTGAAAACCTCATCAGCAGATCAAAAGCGAATTAATTTACTCATTAATACTATAGATAGTTTCTTTTTAAGCAGAGTTATTGGGAAAACCGCTATGGTAAGAGGTACGGCTGAAAATGCTTGGATCAACCTCCCTCTATTTTGGCTATTTAACGGAGCGACTCTTGGCACGATGTACGGACTTACAGGAAATGTGATTAGCAAATAAAAAGCCGACTATCTTCACTTTACAATAAAATTAATAATTTTATCCTTAACAAAAATCACCTTAACGATTGTCTTACCTTTGAGATGATTGGCAACCGTTGAATTCTCCTTCGCAAGATTCTCAATTAAACTTTGCTCGCTTCCAGGCTCAACCTCCACAGTTCCACGCATTTTTCCTAAGACTTGAACCGCTATCGTGAGCTTGTCCGACTTTGCTAAAACTGGATCATATTTGGGCCAAGTTTCATAACTTAATACAGATTTTTCGCCTAACCGACTCCAAAGCTCTTCCGCAAGATGTGGAACAAAAGGTGCTAGTAGCTGAACAAATGGGCGTAAACAAGTACGCGGTTTTTTCTCAAGAGATGTCATGTGATTCACAAAAATCATCATTTGGCTAATGGCTGTGTTAAATTTAAAGCTCTCAATATCCTCGCCCACTTTTTTAATTGTTTGATGGGTAATTTTAAGGTCCTCTGAGCTAGGCACTTGATCCCCAATTGAATCAAAAATTCTCCATGCTCTTTGCAAAAAACGATACACTCCTTCCACTGCGGTTGTTGACCACGGCTTGTCTTTTTCTAATGGGCCCATGAACATTTCATAAGCTCGTAAGGTATCCGCACCATATTTTTCTACAATCAAATCCGGGTTGATTACATTGCCCCTAGATTTAGACATTTTTTCACCGTCTTCTCCCAAGATCATTCCTTGATGAACTAATTTTTTAAATGGCTCATCACAGCTAACCAAACCTACATCGAACAGTACTTTGGTCCAAAACCTTGCATAAAGTAGATGCCCCACTGCGTGCTCAGGTCCACCAATATAAAGATCCACAGGTAACCAGTACTTTTCTGCTGCAGACGAGAAAGGCTCTTGGTCATTGTTTGGATCACAATATCTGAGAAAATACCAAGATGAACCTGCACTCCCTGGCATAGTATCCGTCTCTCGTTTGGCTGGATTTCCAGTTTTCGTATCTATTATATTTAACCAGTTTTGAATCGCCGCCAATGGGCTCTCACCTGTTCCACTAGGCTCATAACTTTTCACTTCAGGTAAAAGAACAGGGAGTTCATCTTTTTCCAGCCCTCTACGCGCTCCATCCTGCAAATGGATAATTGGAAACGGCTCTCCCCAATACCTCTGACGAGAAAATAACCAATCTCTCAACTTGTATTGTACTTTTTTTGATCCAAGATTATTTTTTTCAACAAACTGAATCACCTCTTCTTTTGCTTTAGCGGTCGACATTCCAGTAATAAACCCGGAGTTAACAGAAACTCCTTCCCCACTAAAACAAGTCTCGTCAGAAATCTCTTTTGAAACACTAGATGGCTTCACTACTTCGATAATAGGAATTTGAAACTTTTTAGCAAATGCGTAATCACGTTCATCATGAGCGGGAACAGCCATAATAGCTCCCGTTCCATACCCCATCATGACATAATCGGCGATCCAAATAGGAATTTTCATTTGGTTTAAGGGATTGATCGCAAACGCCCCTGTAAATTCACCGGTTTTATCTTTAGCTGCATCTTGCCTAGTAATTTCAGATTTTTGCGCAGAGGCTTGTTGGTATTTTTTAACTTGCGCTTTGTATGGCGCGGTAGCTATTTTTTCAACCAATGGATGCTCTGGTGCCACAACCATAAACGTCGCACCAAAGATTGTGTCGGGTCGTGTAGTAAAGATATGCAAAGATTCAGAATGTCCTTCAATAGCAAAAGAAACCTCGCAACCTTCGCTACGTCCAATCCAATTTCTCTGGAGTTCCTTCGTTCCCTCTGGCCAATCCACTTTATCGAGATCCTTGAGCAATCTCTCTGCGTAAGAAGTAATTTTCAGCATCCATTGTTTCATGGGAACTCGAAAAACTGGATGGCCACCTCTCTCTGATTTTCCGTCTACGACTTCTTCGTTCGCTAATACAGTTTTAAGTTCTGGGCACCAGTTCACAGGAACTTCTTTTTGATATGCCAAGCCTTTTTCATATAGTTTCAGGAAAAGAAACTGTGTCCATTTATAATATTTTGGATCGCATGTTGAAATCTCTCTAGACCAATCAAAACTAAAACCCAACGACTTTAGCTGCCTTCTAAAAGTTTCAATTGCTTTGTTTGTTGTAATTGCTGGATGTACACCCGTCTGAAGCGCATATTGCTCAGCCGGAAGTCCAAACGCATCCCAGCCCATAGGATGAAGAACATTAAATCCTTGAGCACGTTTGTATCGAGAAACGATATCGCTTGCCGTGTATCCCTCTGGATGCCCAACATGAAGCCCTGAGCTACTTGGGTAAGGAAACATATCCAAAACATAGTACTTAGGTTTTTTACTTAAGTTTTCTGCCTTAAAAATTTGGTTTTCATCCCAATATTTTTGCCATTTAGGTTCAATCTTCTGAGGTTCGTAGGTGGTCATTTGAGACATAGAAAGTTATTCATATTTATATTAGAGTCCCGCAAAATGCCATATAACCTTGTCGATTTTAAAAATGGAACCACATCCATAGAAAACACTCTATTGAGAGAGCCTATGCACTCTAAAATAGGACCCGAAGCCGAAGCCCAGGCTATATACATTGCACAATCGAGTTTAGGAACCCTTTTGAACCAAAATTGCTCCGAACCTCTAGTGATTTTTGACCTCGGCTTGGGAATTGCTGCCAACGCATTATTGGCAATGGATATTGCTCTTTCGATCAAACCCAAAAGGACACTGCAGATTTATAGCTTTGAAAACGACATCACAGGACTAGAATTCGCTTTAGATCATCTAGATACATTTCAATTTCTAAAACCTCATAGAGAAAAATCTTCATTTTTATTAAAAAATAAAAAATGGACTTCGGATGATGCTAAAATCGAATGGCATCTAAATACAGAAGATTTCCTGACTTGCTCACTTGAACTCTTCCCTTCTCCTGAAATCATTTTTTTTGATTTCTATTCACCTAAATCCACTCCCAAGCTATGGAGCCTGTCTATTTTTAAAAAATTATTCGCTACCTGCAAAAGCAATAGGGGAAAAAACAAAAACACAACACTAATGACTTACAGCTCAGCCACTGCAATTCGTTCCGCATTATTACTTTCCGGATTCTATGTGGGCTACGGAAAACCTACACCTGCAAAACTCTCAACAACAATAGCAACCACTCTACCTCAATATTTAGAAAATCCTCTGGACGAAAGATGGCTTGAAAGGTGGACTCGCTCAGAAAAGCCCCTTCCTCTTGACTGGCCTCACTCTAAGGAACTAGCTAAGACAACCATTTGCGAACGCCTACGAGAACAAGAGATAGGCAAAGTAATCCAAACATCACAACAGCAAACAAATCACACTCCGCCAAAGCAGGAATCCTTGCTCCAAAATTCAATGCCTTACCCAGGCCTTCATTAATAAACAAAATTGCAAGACCAATTCCGGCAATAGCGCCCCCGGCGATCAACCCAGAAGAAAAAAGTACGCCCGGGCTAGAGTCTGAATCCTCTTGATGTTTCTTATTAGACTTAGCACCCCAACAATCCACAACGTAACGAAGCACACCCCCAACAAAAATCGGCATTGAACTTGATAGAGGTAAATAGACTCCCACAGCAAAGGGTAATGCGGCAATTCCACAAAGCTCCATCACCAATGCAATTGCTACACCTAATAAAACCAATCCCCATGGAAGCCTTTGAGTTAAAATCCCATCAATAATAAGTGACATCAGACGCGCTTTAGGTGCCTCATATTTCTGCACATCTGTTCCATCATCACGTTTTTTTAATGTTCCATTAATTCCTGGATCAACCAAGTAACGGACAAAACCCTGATCATCGACTAGGTACTTACCCGCCTGCAACTTGGACAGGGGTCCATCTAAAGGTGGAGTTGGCAACTGCAGTACGTGGTAAATATTTTCATCTCCGACTCCTTTGGGTTTTTCTAGTGCACCTAAAGAAGCAACATTTTCTACACGAATTCCAGATGGTACCGCTGTGCGCGAGTAAATGGTTGAAGCATCATTGAGAACTTTAAGCGTATAACCAATCACCAAAGCTGAGGTCAGAGCACCAATTAAAATACTAATTTGCTGAGCCTTTGGGGTTGCTCCAATAAGATAACCTGTTTTCAAATCTTGTGACGTTGTCCCTCCGTTCGAAGCCGCCACACAAACAATTGCAGCAACACTCAGCGCCGTCACACGATAAGGAAGATCAACCCAACCCAAAATTAGAAAAATCAAACTTGTCAGCAACAGGGTTGCAACCGTCATCCCAGAAATGGGGTTAGATGAAGAACCAATTTCTCCTGTTAAGCGCGAACTTACCGTAACAAATAAAAATCCAAAAAGCACAATCAACACTGAACCTGCAAGGTTCATGTTTAGTCCCGGCGACATCCAGATTAAAAAAACAAGTCCCAAGCTTCCCCAAAGTACATAGGATAAAGGCAAGTCTGTTTCTGTTCTCAAAGCACTCTTCACCTTACCCCCATGTGCACCCAAAGACTTCATTCCACCTTTAGCGCCTTGGATGATAATAGGAAGACTTTGGAGAAGACTGATAATCCCACCCGCAGCAACGGCTCCTGCACCAATGTAAAGTACATAGCTTTTCCAAATTTCATGAATTCCCATTTGAGAAATAAGCTTAGTAGCTGGAAAAAGTGGGGCAGTTAATCCATCACCAAAAAGTTTAATGGCCGGAATAAGTACCCAACTGGATAAAACACCACCCGCAACCATAATACATGATATTCGCGGCCCAATAATATATCCCACACCGAGAAGCTCTGGAGAAACTTCAGCTGAAACTGCGGCACCCTTGAAAAATCTAAACTCCTTCATCGGAGTGTCTTTCCAAAGAGCCATGCCGACATTTGCTATTTTATAAAAAAGACCTAAAAAAAATCCTGTAAACACTGTTTTAGCGCTTGTGCCGCCCTTTTCCCCTACAATCAAAACCTCAGCACATGCTGTACCTTCTGGATAAGCAAGTTTGCCATGTTCTTTTACAATCAACGCGTGTCTAAGCGGAATCATCATCAGAACTCCAAGGAGTCCTCCTAAAACAGACACAATCATGATTCTGCCCAACTCCATCTCGTAACCTAAAATCAAAAGCGCTGGCATAGTCACACCAATCCCAAACGCAATCGACTCACCCGCCGAACCTGCCGTCTGCACAACGTTGTTCTCTAAAATCGTCGCAGTTCGCAATCCAAAGACTTTTGAAAAAACTCTAAAAAGAGTGATCGACAAAACCGCTACTGGGATCGAAGCACTCACTGTCATCCCAACCTTCAAGACGAGGTAAAGCGAAGAAGCCCCGAACAGTATTCCTAGAATCACACCTAAAAGAATAGGTACAACGCCCAACTCTGGAATAACCTTATTTGCCGGAATAAATGGCTTATGTGCTTCCATTGTATGCCCTCCCCATTTTGTGCGGGACTTTACACGAGTCTTCGGGCATTAGAAAGACTACACAGTGTTTTTTATATGAAAACTGTTTTGATCACAGGTTGCTCTTCAGGATTTGGTAAAGAAATGGTTCCTCTTTTTCTGGAGAGAGGATGGCGCGTCATCGCCACAATGCGCAACCCAACACCCCAACTACCTGAACCACAACTCACACTACTTAAATTAGATGTCACTAAACCTGAAGACAGAAAGCACATTTCAAAATACATCCAAAACGAGCTCGGCGGACAACTCAATTGTCTTATCAATAACGCAGGCTATGGCCTTTTTGGTGCCTTGGAAGATTTAAACGAAACCCAAATCCGACAAGAGATGGAAGTCAATTTTTTTGGACTAGCTTTACTCACTCAAGATCTGCTTCCATTCCTAAGGCACTCTAAAGGTCGAATAATCAACCTTTCTTCTATTTTAGGATTTTGGGGCATTCCTTTGTCGTCGCTCTATTGTGCTAGTAAATTTGCTGTAGAAGGCTTCAGCGAATCCCTTTTCCATGAACTTAAACCCCTTGGCATACAAGTCGCCCTAGTAGAACCCGGGGGCTATCAAACAGGATTCATGGATAAATCCGTATGGGGTGAAAAATCCGACGATCCTCTGTCTCCATATTACTCCTATACACAAGCATACAAAAATGTTCGGGCTGGACGAGGACAAGATCAAAAAACAGGGCCCCAGGCTTCTACTGTTGCAAAAACTTGCATCCGATTAGCCGAAATGCGGAAGATGCCGTTGCGAACTCGCTGTAAAGGCGAGACCCACCTTATTTACTTTCTTAGGTGGCTGCTTCCAGAACCATTTTTCTTACTGTTACTGACGTTTTCATTTTCAAAATCACTAAAAACTAAATGATTACAATATCTTAAATGCCTGCCAATTTTGGTCACATTTCTTGATATAATTACTTTACCTTATTGACACTTCAGGTTAAACGTAACACCTTATTTATGAGGAACTCACTGGTCGTTTTCTTCTTTGGATTTCAACTGTTAGTACAAACTTTTTCTTCTGTTGCTCAAGCTGAAGAAACACTCAATTTTGATCGATGCTACACCTCAGAACCTGAGTACCAAGATATTGCACGTAGGATTCTCTGGGCAGCTGCATCTACCGCAACCACTCCACGCACTGAAGATGAGCTTCAACAAGCTGCAAAAATTCAAGAAGCCTTACTCCCGCGATTAAATGATGGCTATGCGTTACCTCAAGAACTCATTTCCACATTTCAATACAAAGTTTACGAACAGCTTTTAAGTAATATACAACTCGCAAAACAGTATTTCATTAATCTTAAAAAACAAGATCCAGAAAAACTCAGCCAGTCTCTCAACTTAAAAATCGAAACACTCAATAGTTTTTTAAAAGGAAACTCTGTTTCTCTCGAGAAAGGAATGTTCACTCACTCTCCGTCTTTTACTGAGGAGAACATTCGCAATCATGAATTTTATCAAAGATCTTATTATATTCTTTCAACTGATGGTTCGGGACCCCTGCTTTGGACGTATTACCTACAGCAAAAAATAGGCGCCCCAAAACATCTGACGAACGACCTGATTAAAGGTGATCAAGAGTCTGTCGTTCTCAAAAACTACTACCTTTATAAAACTCACGATAAAAAAACAGAACCTGCAGATATTTCGATGTCTATTGATAACGCTCTTTACTCACTCGAAAAAGAAGAGCAAAAATTACGTAAGCTAGATTTTAAGAGAAAAAATTCCTCTACCTCAGACCTTATTCAAAATATTAAATCATTTATTACCACTTACTCCACAGCTGTCGGTCAAACTTTGGCTCGCTATCCTGAATTTAGCCCTCTCGTTTGCAAAGGACTCACCGGGCTAAACCAAGACCGATTAGACGAAAAAGAATTTGAACAAAGAAGTGATCAAGTCACTGCACTCGCTACTGCCGCTTCATTTGCAATAGGCGCAAGTGGGGTCGGACTCAGAGTGATCAGTGTTGGCCTCAAAGAAGTGGCTGCAAAAATTGCGACATACGCCGCTGGGAGTGGAACTTTTGCTGCTCTTTGGAGTGGAGGGTATAATGCAAACAGTGTAGTTCAAAATTTTGGAAAACACCGCGAATATGAAAATGCATTTCTTTCAACCAACAATGATACACAAGCGCTGAAAAACGCACAAAAAGTTTTAGAAGATTTAGACACCGCTTACAACAATGCGCTTTGGTCGTTTGGATTCGCAGCCGCAGGTGGCTTTTCTATGCCGCGCTTTGCTCTTATTCAAAAGTACGGCTCCATTCATGCGGCTCATGAAGCAATAATAGCTGAAAAAAATGGATTCTTTAAAAATCTTACTACACTCTTAAATCAAGTCTCGTCGAATCCAGAACTAAAGCAAATGTTCGCACAAGCCAAAAACACTTTAACCAATAAAGATGTAGATCAGTTTTTTGTAAGAATTGCTGACCTATCTGCTGAAGAACAAAGTGTCATCTTAAACGAACTCCAACAAATGCGACGTATAGAAGATTTTGCACAGAAAATCAGAGATATTTCTATACGTGCAAAAGAAACCGTAAAAACAAACCCAAAGTTTACTAAAAAAATAGATACAGAACAATTGCGCAATGTTCTCAAAGATATCCACATCAACAATCTCGATCAAGTCATCACGGACCTAGCTAAAGAGTTTAAAGTAACTGAAGAAGTCATGATGGCCCGATTTGCAGAAGCCAAAACTACAGTCAGTGAAATCATAAAGGAAATTGAAGCCGGCACCAGCACATTCAAAAAAGTTTCAGAAGGTGTTACTTCAATTTTGAAAAACCCCGCCCTTATGGCTGAAGCCTTTAGAAACCCCAAACTACTAACAGCTTCTCTCATCTGGTCATTCAAAAAACGTGGCATTGTTAACGAAGAGTTTGGAAAGATTGTGACTATCTTTGTTATCATGAGCGCCTCCACCACCACATTCAGCGAAAAACAAGGGCGAGGCGAGCAATTCTGGAATCAAATGGATATCTTCACAATCGACCTTGTTTGTTTTGCCATCATGGAAATTGCACTAGTCATGACTGGCTCCAAAACAATTACGACAGCTGAAACTCTGTTAAACCATGTTGGAAAAATCAAAAAAACATCCCAACTTCCCGCAAATATTTTTGATAATATTTTTGATTTAAAAAAGTATTCAATCGGTAATCGTTTAATGAGATTTGGCAAAGATGGTGCAAGACTTGTTGGTCTATCCACTCTGACTACAGTTGGGGGATATCAGCTAGCTACAAATTTTCTAGGTGAAGAAGAAGCTCAATTTAAAGTGCCTGAAGATGTCATCGATCAAACTCTCTACTTAGTGACAATCCAGTCCTTCTTGTTTGGTTCAAGTAACTTCAGATATCACCTGATTTCTAAGTCTATTTCAGAAATTGAGCGTTTACTAGCCGCTGGGAAATACATGGAGCTTCGCAATCTTCTTTACTACTCCATCTCCATTGGTAACGATGTGTTAGGAACTTGGTCTTTCGTAAAGTGGCAAGAAACCATGAAAAAATTCTACAACGATAAAAACAACGATGTGTACCGTTTGACACACTCAGAAGCCTCTCCATAGATATTCCTATCTCACTCTGCTTAATCTTTTTTCACCTGACAGAGTTTTAACCAAATCTAAGCTCATACACTCCGTTATAAACGATGTATTTGAGCTTAGATTTGGTTGAACTGGCCTATCCTTTGCACATTTAAACCTTAATATTATGAAGATCTTACGTGACTCTCATCTGAGATTTTTTTTACTTACCGGGCTTTTCACAAGTCAATATCTTTTCGCGCAAGAAAATACGCTAGAAAAGATTCACAATGCACTCACGCAATGTAAACATCTAGAAACCTCAGATAGACATCTTTCAGAGCGAATTCTATCGGCCGCAGAACAAAACGCTCCGGGCGCAGGCGCATGTGTAGTCGAAACTTCAGAAGCCAATCCTAATATTGTTCAAATACAATATAACCTTGATCTAATTAGTAAGAACTTAAAAGCTAAAACTGCATTAGATTTTCAGCAACTGATCTATGAACAGTCACTTAAAAACACAGTTTCTAAACTTGCATATTTCATGTATGCCTTTGAATCTAAAAACAGCCCTACCCTTTTACAAAATAATTTTTTTCTTAATAAAGAAATTACAGCACTTTGCACTGACGAAAATGGTAAAAACGCCTGCACAGCTGAATTAAGAAAAAATCTACTACAAACTGCCTTAGAGACTCTGCATCAACTCAAGGCATCTCCAATCCAACCTCTTTCTTACGCAGAAATTCGTGATGACATCAATCGCAGAGTAGATGACTTAAATGTAAATTATTTGAGTAAAATTTCTGTTCCAAAAGGTAAATCCATTACGTATATGGACACCCCTAAGCACACAGATGAAACCAAGCAGCTCCACGCGGACTACATTAGACGCTTTGAAGATCTCTCAAGTTTTGGGCCCGGGCTTCTTCTACACACAGATATTTTATCTGATCGAGTTGGAAACGAACGCCTTCTTGAAGAAGATTTAGAAAAAAATACATCTGTAGTGGGTGAAAAACCTAGTTACATTTATAAACTACATGAACCTGTCAGCGAAAAAGAAACAGTCTTAGCTGTTAAAAGTATATTTTTTCATTTAAGAAAAGAAGCCAAATACCTGCATAAAATCAACAAAAGTAAAAATTACCTCGAAAAACATCTTTTAAACCCTCGTCAGACTCACCTTAATCCACAAAGCATAGATGAAGTCAGAAAAAGTAATAATAACTTTATTAAAAGAGAGCTTAGCTCGACGTTAAAAGACCTCATCATGACTCACCCAGTTTCAGTCGGACAAGTTCTTTTGGATAATCCAGATTTTTCCGAAATGACATGTACTTATATATCGGACATCAACAAGGATGATTTGGAAAAAAAGAAAACCAGTGAATTATTAGAAACTGGAGAAAAAGTTCTTTTTGGCACCTCGCTATTCACTGGGGTTGTTGGACTAGGAACACGTTTTATTTTTATTGGAACCGCTAAACTAGCAGCTAAAACAGTTGGAGCGACTATCGGTGCATCTACTACAGAACTTGCAACAAGCGTAGCGGGTCACTCACTCACTAGCTCGGGTATATCTTCAGGTTCTGCTGGATTATTTGGGTTAATCAATAATGGCGGAAATATCAAAGATAATTTTCATCTCGAAAAAACACTTGAAGCATCATACATTTCAGACAACGGTGACTCTACTTCTTTAGAAGAAGGCAAAAAATCTACAGAGATTTTAAACCATGCAGCAGATGAAATTGTAAAATCTGGGGCTGAAGCAGCTGCCGCATTTCTTTTAATACCCAGAGGTGTTGCGGTTTCAAAATTTGGCTCTGTTAAAGCAGCTCGTGTTGCAAAAGCACAAGAAAAAGAAAAATTTCTAGAGCAAATTATCGCAATTGAAAAACGAATAGAAATTCATCCTGATTTAAAATCAAAATTTGACACCATTCGAAAAATGATCCAAGCTAAAAAAATAAATTTAAAAGAACAGCATCTAAATAATTATTTTGCTGACCTGATCGACATTGAAAAAAGAACAAATGGACGTGAAAATTGGGGATTTGAATTAACCCGAATCAAACACAAATCTACCGAAGACCTCATTAAAGAAATTAGACATAGAAACTTCAACTTTAATCCCAACACAGAATCAGCTAAACAATTAAATTATGTAAACCCTGAGGCTTTTTTACGTGTTTATGCTGACATTAAAGCCCACCGTCTAGAAGATATGGTACGCACTCTTGCAACAGACTTTGAAGTTTCTGAAGTGGAAATGATGAAAAGAGTGTCAAATGCTCACAGCACTGTGAGAGAGGTTTATAGAGAACTAAATTCTGACAAAAATATCTTTCAAAAAATTATTGCCCGCTACAATATTGTAAAAGATGACCCAGTAAAACTAAGAAAATTCCTCTTTGAGGAAGATGGACTTAGAAAAATAGCTTTATGGCCGTATCGAAGCCGAGTACATATTGCGGACACTGATCTTTGGAAAAACATCGGAACATTCGTTCTTATTGAAATGGCAATGTCTGCATATAATGAAAAAAATAAACGTGGAAAGCAGTTTTGGGACCAAATTGACCGATTTGCAGCTAACCTTGTAAATGTAAGCTTTATTGAGGTCGCATTGACTGCTACAGGTGGAAAAACCATTTATAGTGCTCAGAAATTTATGAAAGAATATGCCCCTCAGATCAAACGTCTGCCTGTTAATATTTTTGGAGACTGGGGAGAGTACACATTAAAACAGCGCGGGACTCGTTACCTCAAAGATGTAACACGCAACCAAATGATAGCAACAACGTCTTCAGCTGTGGCGGATCATGAAGTTAAAAAATATACTCAAACAGAAGAAGAAACCTCTCTCAATATCCAAAATGACAAACTTGATACTGGGGCTTACATTTTATCAACAACAAGCTTTATGAACATGTCCAGCAATCCAAGATATTATGCAATTAATTCCGTTATGAGTCACCTTAACAGCAAATGTAAAAATAAATCCTGTGAAGACTTTGTGAAAACCATTCTACCACCTGCTATGGCTGCTGCTAACGATAGTTTCGGTATTCGAACGGGTATTACTTGGCAAAATATGATGGACAAAAATATGAAAGAGGAAAAAGAAAAATCTCCAATGAATAACCCAATCACCTGGACTACTGGTGCATCCCAAGTATTTGCCAAAACATCAAAAGAATTTACACATGAAGAAATTTTTAACCAATGGATTTTGAGTCGGTGGCATAACATCGGCTTAGACGCCAAAGAGTTGTTTAAAGAATCAAACTAACACAACATCTTCAGAAGCTCTGGAACCCTTTGAGATGCCGATCCAATCCAATGTTCATGAAATGATTCTGATATAGGTGTTTCGGCAGTATTGATTTCAATTTTTTTGCACTTCTTCGGGGTTATATCTACAAATCCAGCTGCTGGATAGACTTGCCCAGAAGTTCCAATTGATACAAACACATCACATTGCTCTAACGCCTTGACAATTGGGTCCATATACAAGGGCATTTCACCAAACCATACGATGTGAGGTCGTAATTGCCCCTCTCTTTGACAGCAAGAGCAAATCGTCTTCTGACTTAAATCAGACTCCCAATTGAAAACCTTTTCAGAACTCTGACAACGGATTTTTAGCAGTTCACCATGCATATGAAGCATTTTTTGAGATCCAGCTCTTTCATGTAAATTATCTACATTTTGAGTGACCAATAAAAATTGGTTTGGCCATTTTGATTCTAATTCAGCAAGTGCCCGATGCGCTACGTTCGGTTTAACTTCAGAAGATAGCAATTGCTTTCTTCGCATATTATAAAAATCATGAACCAACGCAGGGTTTTTTATAAACCCCTCAGGGGATGCAACATCTTCAATTCGATGATTTTCCCATAGACCGTTCGAATCACGAAAGGTTTTTATTCCAGATTCCTGCGAAATTCCTGCGTCTGTCAGTATGACAATAGATTGAGACATGAAATAATTTTAATTTTTCTTATCCACAAACTCCTGATTCATTTTTTCCATGCCATTCTCAAGCCGAACATGAAAATCATTCAAAAACTCCTGGAGATAAGTCGTACCAATATGAACAACCGCACCCGCTTCGCAATTTCCTCTTTTAGCGGTCACAACCCTCATTTGTGCCTCAAGCGCATCGGATTCAGGAATTTCATCTAAACGTATAAGGTCCCCGCGTGTAAGCTCACAAGCTTGAGAATCCTCTGCGGTAGCAGTCAATGCTTCTGAAACAACAAAAATATGTTTCAATGCATTGCTGTTATTTTTTAAAACATCATCCAATGAAACAGATTTTTTTTCTTTTTCATGAATTTGTACAGATTCATCGACCTGTGTTTTAATTTGCTCTTTTACCTGATCATCAATGACGGAAGCGGGGTGAGATCCATATTCCGCTCTTTCTTCATACCTCCTCTCATGCGCTTCTTCATACTCCTCGGCTAAAATCCCAGCGATAATATAGTCTGTTAACCACAAACCAGGCGCGCCATAATATGGATAGGGTCGAAAATAATATGAATAGTACCCATACCAAGGAGCACCTAACCAACCCCATGCATAAGGATATGGAGTCGCAAACCAAGGTGCATGCCAATAAAATCCCCAAAATCCAATTCCTAAAACCAATGATGGGATAATCACAGGATGTAAAAAGCCCCGTCTGTAAAAAGGGCTATAGAACCGATTGATGATAATATTATTTTGAACAAACGAACGTTGAATAATTTGGCCGCCCCCTCTTTGAACAAATTGCTGGTGGTAAACGGACGCGCCATTTCTCATGTATGTGTGGTTACCATTGTAACTTCCTGTTACTCCATGCTGCCTTATCGGAGGTGTATGACCTATATTAGGAGCAGGTCGAAACGAATGGCTCGGTGGAATCGATGGGGCACGATAAGCCGGAGGGCTTGATCTGAAACCCCAATTATTACCCCCTCCTCTAAAACCACCGCCTCCACGAGATCCACCACCATGAGGACCATTTGCTAAAGCAAAACTACTTGTCGCTATTAAAAAAATAAAAAATCCAGAAAGCACTTTCATGCAAAACCTCCACGCCCAAGAGATAGAGCATTTTTAGTCGTATAGATGCATTAAGTCAAATCTATGAAATCGAACCTATCTAATTGAAATTATTGACAAAATATAAATTAAGAAATCCGCTTAAGCCGGTTTTTATCTCTATGATGGAAAATCTCTTTTTGCCCCTTAATTTTCAGCTGTGTATCTTCTTCATAACTAAAACTGTTTGAATCGTGAATCGTCACCTTCAATTCATATCGAACCGTTTTAAATTCTTGATCCAAAAAAAGATTTGAGCAAATTCCATAAGTGTCAGAACCCACTTTTGCAATAAGCTCAAAAGATTTTGCCTGAGACTCCGCAGTTCCACCTGCGATTACAGAAACACCTCTCGGGACCATAAAACAACGCATCACTTGTTTAGCCTTTGGATCCCAAAGCCAGTATCCCAACTCTTCATGAAATGGCTCACTCTCCCCAATTTTCCAAGCAATGGTAGAGTAACGTAACCCATAAAGAGTTTGCTCATGATTATTCACTGACGCCCCCAATGGCTCAAATGTCATCCGTTCTCTAAACTTATTTGTTTCAGTTTTTCGATCATCAGATGGAGCAACATCATCCCCTTTGTCACCTTCCCAGATACCAACCAATCCCGCTAAAGGTCCTAAATTTTTAATGATATCTGTATTCATTTGGTCTCCTCAAAATATACCCGATAAGAAACATTATATCCTTGAGATAGCATTTCACGAATAATAGTTCCAGCAGCGTCTACCTCTGAAAACAAAGGCACTCGGTCTTGAGCCTGTATCGCACCCTCTTGTGGAGCTCCCCAACCTACCAAAGTATGTCCATTCGACAGCCGCTGTACTGATCCTTGAATATCTCTAAAAGGATTTCCTTTTTGGTTTCGATATTCCCAAATTAACTTTGCTGATTTATTTTTTTCATCAATTTGATATTCTACAGCGCGTGAAATGTTTCCCCTGCCATCTCCATTATCAAACAACAGAATATTTCCACTGGGTAATCCTCTCACTGAATGCTGAAATCGAAATCCACCTAAAGAATCGCCCGGAAATTTCCAATCTCTAAAGGACATTCTCCAAAGCACTTTGCCACTTGGGTAATCCACTTTAGCAATTTCACTCGTGTCACAAAGACTGACCAGTAACTTGCCATCAGAAGAGAATGAAATCGAATTCAAATGAAATGGATCAACACTTGGCTTAACGTCTTTTGGAACTTTTAAATGATCTTTTGTATTCCAAGTAAAAACCACTTGCCCGTTAGAATTCCACTCTTGAATTTCATAGTCAATCACGCCTTCTTTCACTCGATTATGGTAAAAAATAAAAAAATAATTCCCATTATCTGCGCGTAAAACATCATGCAAATCAAAATCTAACTCTCGGTTAGGCACGTCCCTCAAATAGAGGTCGTTCCATTGCTGAGAAAGAAAATGCAATGTTGCATGACTGTTAATACCAGTTTGACCAGCCATAAAATAGCTATAAACTCCTGGCTCAATTGGGCGAAAATCAACAACTCCCGCTATTCGATATCGATGCTCAAACGTTCTCTGAAATAAAACCTTCCCTTCTGTATTCATTGTAATTAAATCGCTCACCACTGGATGTTGGCGTTTATAAATTTTTGCCATATCATTGAGGGTAAAAAAATATTTTCCGGGTAGCGATTTTTGATGAACTCGATAGATAAGTGGGATTTCTCGAATTAAAAGAGACTGAGCATCAAAATCATTACAGGCGGCTATAAAGATAGACATCGGAAATATAATCAACAGTAGTTTTTTTTTCATTTAAATTCCCATTGTATCTTGAGCACGTGAACCTTGTTTATTTTTCCAATAATCTAAAATCGGTTGAAATGGTCCATACAAGTGTTGCTCATTATTGAAAGGGTCTTCATAGGGGCCTATCGGATAATCAAATGGCTTTTCTGCCAAAGACTGAAACGGAGATTTTCCTTTCCAAGCCGGACGACTTTGCGAGCTAATATAGGCCGCCACATCCCAGGCCTGTTCATCTGTTAAAGTAGATTTCTCCTTTGTTGAGGTCAGCGGCATTGTACCTTTAATAAATCTTGCCAATAGACTAAGACGGCTCATACTTGAACCCACTACAAAACTCTCCTTTCCCCAAAGCGGTGGATAAAGGAAGGATTTTTTGTCTTCTTTTAGTTTTCCTTGCCCTTGGTCGCCATGACATGAAGAGCAGAAGTTTTTATATACTTCTTCTCCGGTTTTTGGATTTGCAGCACGAGTTAAAAATGAAAGCTGTACCATTCTTTGGTCTAAATCCTTTTCTAAAACAACTCTTCCACGAGATAGCCACTTAAAATAAAGAAGAATTGATTTCATCTCTTCACTCTCGAGAGGAAGAGGTTTGCCTTGCATTGGATACTGTAAACAAGCGTTTACTCGGTCAGCTAAAGTTTGCACCATTCCTTCACGCGCTCTGTATTGTGGATAAAGCCCATGCGAATCTATCCAGGAGTTACCCTGAGGGTGCGCTCCAACATCCAAGTGGCAATTACGACAAGCCATACGACTTTGCGTATAAGATTTCACCTTTCCTAGTGGACCTATGTATTCTGGTGTATGTGCAAGCAATTCATATCCATAACGAATTGCTGCACCTGTCTTCCCAGAAAGCTCATTCAACGTGGAAGGAATTTGTTCCGATGCAAACGTTTGTGAAATATAAAAAAATATCCCTAAATATTTTAACATAAAAGCTGCTTTATTTTTTCAAGCACCCAATCTGGATCATCTAAAGCCAAATCGTGGCCAGCCTCTTCATGAATGAAAAATGGAGCTGAATAGTGCTGAGCCAATTCTCTAACACATCGCCAATCTACCATTTTATCTTTTCTTGAAGCTAAAAAATAAATTGGAACTTTGACATGAAGTTCTGGGGCCGTAAATTTGTATCCTGCCATAATCTGCCGTATTACTGTTTGGCGAGCTAACGGCCGATCTTGTGCAATTTTCTGCCACGCTTGTATTAAATCCACATTGGAATGTTGTTTTTCAGAAATCATTTTTAAAACTGTTTTCTCGCGATCAATTTTATCCTTTTTTAAAACTAAACCAGCTACTGTCATTACGCTTTTGAAAGTCAGACGGCGATACCAACTTGATAAATTTTTAGCGCTAGTATTAATTAATACTGCACTTTTAAAATCAGAAGGAAATTCTTTTAACCAGTCAATAGTAACCATCGCCCCTAACGAATGTCCCAAAACAGACCAAGAAGCTGTATCCTTTTTTAGAGACAACCAGCGTTTACGAACGTCATTACGGATCTCTCGGATGGTTGTAGGTGAAATTTTTTGATTTTCTGTCCCCGCTCCTGGCAGGTCTAGACAAAAAACTTTTGCCCCTGGCACTAGAGATTCAATTTTAGTAGGAAAGTCACCCCAATGACGAGACTCTCGCGTAAGCCCTCTCAGAAGCAAAATGTTCATGCTTCTATATTTATAGGTCGCTGATATTCAATTAGCAAAAGAAATAAACAGTCCGTTTAGATCATTGCCGTGGAGCGCTCATTTCATCTGTAGCGACATGACCGCGCATCGATTTTTCTGTAATATTTTGCTCAATTTCAATAGCAACAACTCGAGCCAACCGATCGGTTGACAATGCTCCCATCATGAGGCCCGCCGCTTCTTTTGCAAACGCATCATCAGACGCTGCACTACGATAAGTATTAATCAATATTGCAGCGGGCTGAATCACTCGACTGTCGGAACCTACTTTAACTGCTTTTTCCTCTGGTAATACTCGAGTTCGAGTTGCCCAATCCCGCTGTTCCACATTCACGAAAGCAACATTCCAGATTTTACCATTTAATAAACTTTGCACAGCTTTTGGGTATTGTTTAAGATATGCTGGATCAGACACTATTTTTTCCAACGCTTCACGTATTCGAATATCATAAAACCGAACAGTAGAACTCTTTTGATCTGGTTGAACCAGCTTGTTTGAATCAGCTTCGTAGTAAGGCTGACCTTCAAGACTTTTTTGATCATCAATGGTTCTTAAATAAGTATCAAAAAGTTTGCGTAAAATAAAAACACGCTCCTGAGATGAAAGATGTGTAATGTCTTGGTCTTTCTGTATAGGCGCATGTTGTAAATCTCGCTCACTCGTTACAGTCTTAGGCTTTGGGGCGGTGTCTGCTTTACTCACAACCCACTGAAATTCTTTTGCTAAGACAGAAGCAAAATTTTCTGAAGAATTCAGATAACCTTTTTCTTTTAGTAAAGAAGAACTGATTAATAATCTTACTCGTCCAGGAATCTGCGTTCTCACTACAAGAATAAAGAACTCTTGGCCTTCTTGATTCAAAACTTTTGGCTCAATCCATATATTTTCTAAAACATTTCTCTTCACCGCTTCATCAAATCGAGGATAGTCTGAGCGATTTTTAAGTAAGTAAGCAAATGCATCCAATACAGTCTGTACAACAGGCTCCTCATCAGTTGATCTCAGGATAAGATCAAAGGGAAGTCCAGGAAGCGTATATGACCCGCCCCTGGGTTCGTTTGTGCTTTGTTCTATTTGCGCTTGATGCCCATCATGCGCAAATAGAATTATGGATTGAAGGTTTACAAGCAAAACCGATAAAATTATTTGATAAATCATTATTATACTTCCGATGTTGAAATAAACAATATCGGATTTAACAATGGAAATAGATTTAGTCAACAGTAGTCTGATTAATGGCGGAGAGAGAGGGATTCGAACCCCCGGTAGGGTTACCCCTACATCGGTTTTCAAAACCGACGCTTTCGACCACTCAGCCATCTCTCCGTTTTATCCATAGCTGCTTACCCTCACGAGTAAACCCTGGTGCGCCGTCTAGGTATCGGTTTAATACCTCCGGAATTCGGATATTACCAGCAGCATCCTGATAGTTTTCAAGAATCGCAATAAAAGTTCTACCCACTGCCAATCCAGATCCATTTAAAGTATGTGCTAGTTTTGCCTTCCCCTGTGCCTCAGATCTGTATCTAATCTGCGCTCGCCTTGCCTGAAAATCCCCACAGTTCGAACAGGACGAAATCTCTCGATAAGCGCTCTGAGAGGGTAACCAAACCTCTATGTCGTATGTCTTCATAGAGGAAAACCCCATATCCCCACTACAAAGCAGCATCACACGGTAAGGCAGCTCCAGCAATTGCAAAACCTTCTCCGCATTCTGAACCATGGATTCTAGCTCATCAAATGACTTCTCTGGCTCTACGATCTTAACTAATTCTACTTTTTGAAATTGATGTTGCCGAATTAAACCACGCGTATCTTTGCCATAGGACCCGGCCTCAGACCTAAAACAAGGTGAATACGCCGTAAAGTAAAGTGGCAGCTTTCCTGGGTCTAAAATTTCTTCACGATGAATATTGGTCAATGAAACTTCCGACGTAGGAATCAAAAACAACTCTCTATCCCCTACCTGAGTCTTAAAAAGATCTTCTTCAAATTTTGGCAAGTTACCCGTTCCTGTCATAGCAGCGCGATTGACCATAAACGGTGGAATTACCTCTTGATAACCGTGCTCACGAGTGTGCAAATCCAGCATGAATTGAATCAGAGCCCTTTCGAGCGCAGCACCTGCTCCTTTATATAAGGTAAATCTAGCGCCTGACATGCGACCCGCTCTTTCGAAATCTAAAATCTTGAGACTCTCACCTAAATCCACATGATCTTTAGGCTGAAAAGCCATCTTCTGGATCGCGCCCCATTTTCTAGACTCAACATTAGACTCACTGTCTTTACCTGCAGGCACACTGGTATGAGGAATATTGGGAATCGTCAGCGCTAAAGACTGAAGCTGTTCTTCAATCTGCTTTAACTCGTCATCTAAAATTTTTACCTTATCACCCACTGCTCGCATCGAAGAAACCTTTTCCTCAGCCATTCGAGCTGCTTGCGGATCCGACTTCGCCTTGGCTTTGAGCTGGGCAATTTCTTGAGAAACTTGATTTTTCTGAGACTTAAGGGCCTCTGTTTGCTGGATGAGTTCTTTTCTCTTTTTTGAAAATCCACTGAGCTTATCTATGAGATCAGGACTAGCATTTCTGCGCTTTAGCCCCTCTTCGAGCTCTTTGGAGCGTTCATTAAAATAGCTGCTATCTAGCATCCTGTTACCCTAACACAGTTTATAGAAATCTTTCAATCTGACTGCGATCTGGAGCATCGGGCTCCATTTCAATGTATTTTCTAAAGTTAATAGCCGCATTTTGCGTATCTCCTAGCTGCTGATAAGCCTGTCCCAAGCGTTTAAAAATCTGGGGATTACCCTTATCTGTAGCAGCGGCAGCTAAATAAAGAGCTACGGCGGCTGAATAGTTTTTGAGCAAATAATTAGCATACCCCGCTTGATGCTTAGCCTCGGATGCTTGAGGCGCTACATTCATCGCCTTAACAAATTCATTTAATGAATCTTGCACCATACCTATTTCTATATAAGTTTTACCTAAGGCAATCATGGTATTCACATTGCTCGGATTGTTTTTGAGCTCTAGCTGATACTCTTCTACAGCTGCCTTCTGATTACCCATAATCCCAAATAATGCACCTTTATAATAATGAAGATTAGGATACTTTGGATAAACTGCAAAAATCTTATCTAACTCTTCTGCAGCTTTATCAAATTCCATTCGACGAATAAAAACACGGTAACGTTCTAAGTACCCTGAAGGATCTGAAACATTGCGATCAGAATAGGATTTATAGGCAGCTAAAGCCTTCTCTAAGGCTGTTTTATCTGTCCCCTCTCTATTCATATAAATTTTAGCCATGAGTTTCCATGGATAAGCAAAATCAGGACTAAGGGACATCGCTTGTTCAATGTTTTGTTTCGCTTGGTCTACCGAACCTTTTTGAATCTGAAATTCTGCAATCGCAGCCAAAAGCTCTGCTTTAGACCCTGTTCCTTTTTTGAGTTCATCAGATAGCATGCTAATCGCTCGCTCTATAGATTCCGAAGCTGCAATGGATTTTGCAGTACCAATAACAGCCTCAACATTTAATGGATCGAGTCTAAGAGCTAAAGCAAAGAAAAATGGAGCATCTTGATAATTTCCTGTGTTCATCAAACTTTTTGCGTAAGCAATATACACATCAGGATCAATCACCTCTCTAGCCATTGCATTTCTGTAGTAGACTTGAGCCTCGGAACTTCGACCTTGCTTTTCATATAAATCAGCCGCCGCTTTATCAATAGCGCTTTGTGGAACAGGTAACTTTCTGAAACGATCCATTGCCTGTTGCGCTTCTTCCCACTCGAAACTTTGAATCAAAACTGAAATATATTTTGACCAAACCTCAATATTCTTTGGAGCCATTTCAGCTGCCTTTTTATAGTTCAGCCGCGCATTTCCTAAATCATTAAAGTACCGAAACATATCCCCAGTTTTAATCAGTGGCAGCGAAGAATTAGGGTTCATTTTTCTTGCTTGTAAAAACTGAGATAAAGCATCATTTTGTTTACCTTCACGCAATAAACGTTCACCCTCTCCTAAAAAATAATACATTCTAGCTTCATTTCTTAATTCATCGCTTTTATCTCCAGCACGTGCTCGTAATGTGTAGTATTCCAACAAATACTCATGATTTTTATTATCTAGCTTGATTGCTCTCTCTAAATCAAAGAGCGCTTGAGACCAATTTTGAGTTTGCTCGCTATAAATAGCATCCAAATAATATGCCTGCGCCAAATCTTTCGGCGCTAGCAACTGTGCGTTTTCAGGCTTTCCTATCATAAAGCTGAGGTGAAACTGGGCATCTTTTATATTTCCTGCCTTATAGAATAACTCTGATATTTTAAGATGAGACTTAGCATGATGGTCATAAAGCCGAATTGCTTTATTATACTGCTTCAATGCAAGATCTGTGTCCCCCAACTTTTCTGCAATTAACCCCCTAAGATAAAAAACTTTAGGTGTTCGAATCGTTTGCTCTGGGTACTCGGCTAAATATCGCGCTGCCGTCCTTGCATCACCTCTGTGATAATAGGCTAGCGAAATATAATAAAACATTTCCGGGGCTGTTTGAGCAAAATTCTCATGAGTCCTACTATATTCTATCACTCTGCCTTGTGCGGCCTCAGGCTTGTTGGCTGTAATATAATACTCCACATCCGCTATCACGGTTTCTGGAAGATCTACCGCCCTTCCTCGAGAAAGTTCGATCAGCTTTGAAATAGTAGAAAAATATTTTTCGTCTTTATTAGAAGAATCAATTAAATTCAAATATGTAGATGCAAGCATAGCTAATGCTTTGATATTGCCAATATCGTAAGAAACTGCTTCATGAAATTTCTTCTCAGCTGCTTTGTAACCTGTCACCGTATCTCGTAAATAAAATCTCATCCCCTCGATATACAGTTCATTACTTTTTGCTGAATCCGTTTTTCCCTGAGTAAATTGAGGCAATCTGGGTCTAATAATCTGCGGCCTAACCACTGTGCCCTTCGGCCCAGGATCACTTAAAAAAGTATCATATGCAAAATATCCTAGCGCTATAGCTATCAATGTTGCTCGGAGATATCCTTTAGCACTAGATTTTTTCCCCGTAGATAAAAGCCCAGGCCCCCGCCCTCTTCCGCCTTGAAAAACAACTGTTTCTTCTTGAGAAATTTTTCTAGGCAGATGATTTTTTTGTATAGAAATATCGAAAACCTGTTTTCCATTTTTAAGATCTGTCTGTAACTCCAAAGAATTCATCTCCGTTTTATCTTCTTCAGATTCAGGAGAGTCATTTGCAATAATAGTTTTCTCTGAAACTTCCTCTTTCTTTTTTTGTTTTTCTTTTTTTCGATCTTTTTTGGATATTCTTTTCCCAGATGTAGCTACTGATACATCTTCTGCACCACTAGGAAGAGGCGGAGTCTTGACTTCTTCTTTTGTTTGATCTGCCTCAGGAACAGGCAACATTCCGAGTTTAATCGTTCCCACTTGTGCACTCGTAGTTCCAGGTAAGGCTAAGGGTATTGTTGCACTAGTGCTAGACCCCTGCTTGATTGTTTTTGTTCCAGGTAGCAATCCTTGTGCATGCTGTACTAATAAATCTGCTAACTCTGGAACCAAACTAATATGGACCCAGTCTTTTGATGGCAGCTTTCTTGCTTGCTCTGAACCTATAATTTGATTCTTTACGATCAATAAACGAATTCGTTCTAGATCTAAAGGACCTAGCACGCGCCCAGAGTCCAACTTCACTTTATATTTTACGTCCGAAGGTGCCATCTCATCCTTATATATGATGGCTTTGAGAGCAAAAGGCTTTTACTCCTTACTCAAGATGAGTCATAGCCTTTCTTGCCGCTATCATCATTTGCTTTGGCAAAACACCAATCTGCAAAGTCAGCAAAACCATCGCGGTCACTGTCAGAGTAGACGCAATGGATATACGCAATTCGTCCCCTGCTTCAGCCGGGTCACGCATATACATGTAAACGAGTACTCTCAAATAATAGTATACCGAAATTGCACTACAGAGCACTCCAATCACGACTAAAACAGTCTCTCCAGCCTGAATGGCTGAGTAAAATAGGAGATATTTGGCTACAAACCCCGCCGTAGGGGGGATACCAGCCATAGAAAGCAGGAAAACCGCCATACAGAATGCCAGCCAAGGATGCTTTCTGGCTAACCCAGAGAGATCATGTAAATTAAGACGACTATCGTCTTTTCCTGACATTATTGTCAGCACAATAAATGCCCCTAGATTCATAATCGCATAAGCAACAATATAAAGGACCACAGGGGTGCTACCTTGCTCGCTCAAACGACCCGAAATAAGTCCCACCAAAAGATAGCCTGTGTGCGCAATAGATGAATAACCCAGCATTCTTTTTAAATTGGTCTGAGTTAAAGCCACAACATTACCCCCGACCATGGTTAAAACTGCGACAACCCAAAGGATATGGTGAAAGTGAATATTTGAGTTCTCTCCACCATTCAAAGAAAGAAATACCCTTAGAAACGTAGCAAACGCAGCAGCCTTTAATCCCGTTGTCATAAACCCGGTAATAGGGACAGGAGCCCCTTCATAGACGTCTGGCATCCACATATGAAATGGAACCGCAGCAACTTTAAATAAAAAACCAAAAATCACAAACCAAACCCCTAAAACAAAAACTGGAGACAGCGGAGCCGGATGCGTTTGAGTATATTCCAAAATTTTTGCTATATTCATGGAAGCCGTAGCTCCATAAAGAAGAGCTGCTCCGTAGAGTAAAACAGCAGAAGCAGCTGAACCTAAAATAAAATATTTTAATGCCGCTTCATTAGAACGACGATCCACACGTCGAAATCCAACCAAGACGTAAACCGAAAGCGACATTAGCTCTAAAGCTATGAATAAAACAATCAGATCCAACGCGGAAACCATCAGCATCATCCCTAAAGCTGAAAACAATATAAGAAGGTAATACTCTGGATATTGTAATTTCTCTTTATCCAAGTACTGAGAAGAAACAAGACAAGTGAAAATCGCTGCGAGTAAAAAAAGAATATTAAAAAAATTAGAAAACGAATCTACCACCATAGATTGATTAAATAATTTAACAGAATCGTTATGAAGCAAGTCTGCACTAAGATATAAACCCATAAAACATGCAACAATAGCTGTGATTAAAACTGGCCATTTAGGTTTCATAAAACGAATCGTACTGACCAAAAGCGCAACCATAGAACCAAAAAATACCCAAAGAAAAGGAGCTAGCGCTTGCACATGTCCTTGCGTCAACGACAATAGTTCTGACCTGATCACAGATTCATTACCCATTTTGACGACCTCTTTTTTCTTTTATCACTTTAGCAAAACCTGTTTCTTCTTTTTTAGGTTGGGATACTACTCTCGAAATCACCCGATCAACAGATGGCTTCATTTTGGCCATAAATGAGTCTGGCACAATTCCCATCGCAAAGATTAAGACGACTAGAGGTAACAAAACTATTTTTTCTCTCAAACCAATATCTACCAGTGCCTCATTGCTTTTTTTAGTGATCTGCCCAAACATAACTCGCTGAAACATCCAAAGCATATAAACAGCACCAAAGATCACTCCTAAAGCTGACACCGCAGTTAAAACAGGGTTTGCCCTCCAGCTCCCCAATAAAATTAAAAACTCACCTACAAACCCATTGGTCCCAGGTAGTGCAACAGATGAAAGCGTAACAATCATAAACACCACCGCAAACTGCGGCATAACTTTAGCAATCCCACCAAATTCAGAAATTTCGCGTGTATGTCTACGCTCATAAATCATTCCCACAAGCAAAAACAGTGCTCCTGTTGAAACTCCATGGTTCAACATCTGATAAACAGCACCATTCACCGCTAACGTGCTTAGTGAAAACAACCCTAAGACCACATATCCCATGTGACTCACAGAAGAGTACGCCACCAGTTTTTTAATGTCTGGCTGAACCATTGCTACCCATGCCCCATATAGGATTGCTGCTGTAGCTAAAAACATAGCGGGGTACTGATACATCAAAACTGCTTGTGGAAATAATGGAAACGCAAAACGAATAAATCCGTATCCACCCATTTTTAATAGAACTGCAGCTAGAATCACACTCCCTGCGGTAGGAGCTTGCACGTGAGCATCTGGCAACCAGGTATGAAGTGGAAACAACGGAACTTTGATTGCAAAGGCAAAAGCAAATGCCAAAAAAAGTAAGGACTGAGTAGACCAAAATCCGCCGAGCGAAGTGTGCACTCGATAGAGATCCAGAATGTATGTCGAATAATGACCGAACTGGTGTTTATGTTGAAATGATAGATAGAAAATAGCAACCAACATCAAAAGAGAACCCACCACTGTATAAAGAAAAAATTTAGTGGCAGCATAGACACGCTCTTTTCCACCCCAAATACCGATTAAAAAATACATGGGAATCAACATTGCTTCCCAAAAAATGTAAAAAAGAAAAATATCCAAAGAAACGAACGCTCCAAGCATCCCTGTCTCTAAGCTCAGCAATAAAAAGTAATACTCTCTAACTCTCTCTTCTATCGCTGAGGAGGAAGAAAGAATTGCAATGGGCATAATCAAAGTGGTCAACAAAATTAACAAAAGACTTATTCCATCAATACCTAAGTGATAGGTAATACCCAAATCTGGCAACCACGCCACTTTTTCAACAAACTGAAATTCCGCTCCACTCGGTTGATATTGAAAATAAACCACAACCGAAAGTGCAAACACAACAAGCGACCCAAAAAGAGCCCAGGACTTTAGAAAGAAGCGCCCTCCCTCTCCCGAAACAGGAATAAAAAGTCCAAGCAATGCCCAAACGATCGGCAAAAAAACCAATATTGAAAGAACGTTGCCCGACGAAGCCACTTGATTAAAAATATCCATATATTAAATATCCCGCAGTAATAAGCATCCCAAAGAACAAAACTAACGCATAAAACTGAATAGAACCATTTTGCAAAACACGTACGGTTTGTCCTGTCCATTCCGACACTTTTCCAAAACCCAATACCGTACGATCAATCACCTGAACATCAATGCCTTTCCAAAAGAATATGGAAAACTTATAAATAGGTTGAACTAATATTTTTTCAAAAAACTCATCCACGTACCACTTATTCAACAACAAACGATGTAAACCCATCATTTTTTGCTTGAGCACGGCAACCTTTTCAAGATCTCTATAAAAACCCCATGCAGCAGCAATTCCACAGACAGCACCCAGCACGCTAATCATCATAAGAATCCATTCCAACTGTGGAGCAACAGCAGATGCCGATTCAGCATCATGATGGATCGGAACAACTGAAGACAACCAATGCTCAATCCAACTCATATGAGGAATTCCTAAAAATCCTCCCGCAAAACTTAAGCCCGCCAACACCAAAAGTGGAAACAACATCACCCATGGAGACTCATGCACACCCGTAGCTGGTTCGTGATGATGAGAATCATGTGCATGATCATGAGCAGGCTTATGAGCAATCACATTATGATGATTTTTAGCCCCCATGGACTTCTCATTGAATCTAGGCCGTCCTAAAAAAGTTAAAACAAAAAGCCGTGTCATATAAAATGCTGTCATCACCGCAGTCAATGCACCCAAAGCCCAGAGTAAAGGCGAGCCGTGAGGAGAACTCATCGCATACCAAAGAATTTCATCCTTAGAAAAGAAACCAGAAAAAGGCGGAATTCCGCAGATCGCCAGCCAGCCCAATGCAAAAGTAAAAAATGTCCATGGCATGTACTTCTTTAGGCCACCCATTTTCATAATATCCTGTTCTTCGTGCATTCCATGAATGACACTTCCAGCGCCCAAAAACAAAAGCGCTTTGAAAAAAGCGTGTGTTATTACATGAAATACCCCTGCAAAATAAGCTCCAACACCACAACCCAAGAACATGTAACCCAATTGTGAAACAGTAGAATACGCCAGCACTTTTTTAATATCAGTTTGAACTACAGCAATCGTAGCAGCAAAAAAGGCTGTTAACCCACCCACCACAGCAATCACTGAAAGAGCAAAAGGAGAGTGGCTAAACATAAAATTCAACCTGGTTACTAAATAGATCCCAGATGTGACCATAGTTGCTGCATGAATAAGTGCAGAAACTGGCGTAGGCCCCGCCATTGCATCAGGCAACCAAATATAAAGCGGAATCTGCGCCGATTTACCTGTGCAACCCAAAAACAAAAGCAAGCAAATCGCCGTTAAGGTTGTGGATTCAATCATGTGCACTTTGGCTAATTCTGAAAACTGCAGAGTATTAAAGGTGTAAAAAATTAAAAACATCGCCAGTAGAAAACCAAAATCTCCAACTCGATTTACAATAAACGCCTTTTTTCCTGCCGAAGCTTTTTCAATATCATTATACCAGTAACCAATTAGCAAATAGCTACAAAGACCTACCCCTTCCCAACCTAAAAACATCAGTGGTAAAGACGCGCCCAAGACTAAAACCAACATCGAAAAACAAAATAGATTGAGATAAGCAAAAAATTTCCCAGGAGTTGCATCATGACTCATGTATCCCACTGAATAGAGATGAATCAACGCTCCCACTCCCGTAATCACCAAACAAAACAAACCAGAAAGAGCGTCCAAACGAAAAGATACGTCTAAACTCAATCCAGGAAGAGTAAGCCAAGTGAAAACGACGTGTTCAAAAAATCTAGTCTCCTCTGGAAGAATGGCCAATTGGGAAAAAAGAAAAACAGAAACAGCAAATGCAGATAAAATAGAAAGAGTAGCAATTAAACCACTAGAAAAAGACCCCGCCTTTACCTTACCTGGTCCCAGCTGTAGAAAAAAATACCAACCTGCGTTGATTAAAAAACCAAACAAGGGGAATAATAGAATCCAAATTATTAAAGAACCCATTTTTTCACTCTCTCAACATTTGTATTTCATCGGTATCTACACTTCTTAATGTCCTAAACATCGCTATGACTAAACCCAACCCCACCGCAGACTCAGCCCCTGCCACAACAATAATAAAAAAAACTGCCATTTGACCTGTCATGTCTTGTAAGACATGAGAATAAGTCACGAAAGTGAGATTCACCGCGTTCAACATTAATTCCACACACATTAAGATAATCAAAATATTTCTTCTTAATAGAATTCCTGTAAAACCTATCAAAAATATTGCTGAGCAAAAGGAAAGCATCACCCAAGGTTCAATTTGCATTTCTATTCCTCCCTTGAATTTCCTGCTTCCTTTTAGCTATTGCTACCGCGCCTACAATAGCTGCCAACAATAGTGCAGAGGTAAGTTCGAATGGCAAAATATACTCAGAAAACATCAACTCTGAAATCACGCGTACATTGCCCCCTGCTTTTTCAATCCTCTCAGGGTTAAATGCACCTAAAGTGTGTGCGGGTATCGTATTCTTGAATGCCCACATAAACTCCAACAGCGCAAAAGTAGAGAGAACTGTTGCAACCGTCTTTATCAGCCCCGACGACCTTTCCACATCAAACGAAGGCACGTCTGCATTCAAAAGCATAATCACAAACACAAACAACACCATAATGGCGCCCGCATAAACTAAAATTTGTATAGCTGCAATAAGATGGGCCTGCATCAATGCGTATAACCCTGCAAACGAAAAAAACACCATCACCAAACTAAAAGCACTAGCTACAGGGTTACGCTTTAAAATAACAATCAACGAAAAAACTATCGCAGAGGCTGCAAATAAATAAAAAAAGAAAGGAGAGATATTCATTATTTACTTCCTCTTTGTTCTAGTAAAAATTCTTTGTCATAAACTTGCCTATATGTGGTGCTCATTTCGTAAATTGTACTGAGTTTAATTGCGTCCTTAGGACAAGCCTCTTCACACATCCCACAAAAACAACATCGCAAAAGATCGATCTCAAATTTAACTGGGTATTTTTCTTTATCTTCGCGCTCTCCAGCTTCTATATGAATACACTCTGCTGGACAAACCGTTGGACAAAGCATGCACGCTGTACAATTTTCCACCCCATTAGTTGCTTTTATGTAATGCATGCCTCGAAAGCGGTTGGAATACTTCCTTCGCTCTTCCGGGTACTGAATCGTAACCTTCGGGGCAAACAACATATTTTTCATTGTAATTAGGAGACCTTTTACAATTTCAGCCAAATAGAGTTCTTGAAAAATGCTTTTTTTATTTTTAATGAGCATAACTAAAACCACCCTAGATAGATCATAAACCCTGTTGCAAAAACGTTAGCTAAGGCGAGTGGAAACATTACTTTCCAGCCCAAGTCCATCAGTTGATCATATCTAAAACGAGGCAAAGTCCACCTCACCCAAACAAAAAGCCACATAAAGGCCCCAACCTTAATCGTAAAGGAAGTCGCCTCAAAAATAATACGTAACCACTCTGCATTCAGAGTAGATAGCTGCAGCGCCTGAACCACCCAAGCCATCAACCAGGCCATCCCAGGCAAAAGCTGCCAACCACCTAAATAAAGTGTCGCCATTAAAGCAGAACTAGTAGTCATATTCAGATATTCAGCCATGAAAAAAAGCGCAAACTTCATGGATCCATATTCTAAGTGATACCCAGCTACAATTTCTGACTCTCCTTCGGGTAAATCAAAAGGAAGTCGATTGGTCTCAGCAAATGCTGAGGTCAGAAAAATAATAAAACCAAGTGGCTGAATAAAAATACCCCACTTTGGAATAGTTAAAACTCCAAGCCTTACGAGAGGCTCTCCTTGTGAGCGAGCGATCTCCCCCAAATGAACACTTGAAAAAGCCATCACAATTCCGATCACTGAAAGAGTCATGGCCAACTCATAGCTAATCATTTGTGAAGAACTCCTTAAGCTCCCCAGAAGTGCATATTTATTATTAGAAGCCCAGCCAGCCATAATAATTCCATACACACCCAAAGACGCGATCGAAAATATATAAAGGAGGCCGACATTTAGGTCTGCGATCTGAAATTGAATAACTTTCCCTGCAAACTCAATAGAACTTGCAAAGGGTACTACCGCAAACGTCATAAAAGCGGGAATCAACGAAATCATAGGTGCAAGCACGTAATAAAATTTTTCCACGTGGCCAGGAATTGGGTCTTCTTTCCAGATAAACTTAACAACATCTGCCAATGACTGTAGAATTCCTAATGGTCCAACTCGATTAGGTCCAAGGCGATTTTGCATTAAAGCAGAGCCTCGACGCTCAATCCAAACCATAATTGGAACAACCTGAAGCAAAACAAAAACTACAAGCCCTAGTTTTGCCAACATTATGGTCCAATCTAAAATATCCATCATACGTTATTCCACATCATTAAAATTTCTGAAAACTGCTTAGCATTTCCTCTAGGCGAAAGTGCGCGCATCAGTTTTTGCTCTTTCCCTTGAAAATTTACAAATGTGCCTTCTTTTTCTGCAAAACTCACCCCGGGCAAGACCGTCTCGAACTTCTCCGCCTGTGCTTGATTAAAAACGCCTATGCCTACCGTAGCCACAGACCCGAACTGAGGTAAATCTGCTCTGCCACTAGAAAAAACTAATACTGCGTCTGTTCCTGATGGAAATTTTTCAAATCCAACATAACCTAACTTCTCTAAACCGTGAACATTGGGTGTTTTACTCTTTCTTTTCAGTAAAGCGTCTGCTGGCGCATCCCCTTGAGAAGACCTTATTCCTGGAGTGCCAAAATGAAAAACGGGTGCCTTATTAAATGCAAGAGGGAGAAATTCCAAAAGCATTCGTCCTTCTTCTTGTGTCAAATCAGAGCCCACCAAAATAGTGACTGACTTTCCCTTTAAAAAATTTCTGGCATGTTGAACGGATGATTTCCAGTCTGATTCGACCAGCTTGGATTGGTTTCTCATCATAGGCTCAGTCACTCTTTTTTCATCATTTACAAAATGAAAACCAAATCGACCCTCGTCACAAATCCAATATTTATTCACTTCATCGTTTTGTCTGGGTAGCAAACGATAAACCAAGTTATTTTCATGATGAATCTCTATATTGCAGCCTCGTGAACAACCATCACAAACAGATGGCGTCTTCTGCAGATACCAAACTCGCTTTTTAAATCGAAAATCTTTTAATGTGAGTGAACCTGTTGGACAAATGTCTGCATAATTTCCTGCATAATCGGTTTCTAATGCTCTACCGTCGAGCGTTGTGATCTCTGTATTATTCCCTCTTTTAACTGCAACCATTTCGCGAACTCCAGCTACTTCGGCTCCAAATCGAATACATCGAGTGCAATGAATACAACGATTCATATTTTTTTTGATCACAGGCCCCATGTCTAAATCCAAATAGGTGCGTCTTTCCTCAGTGTATCGAGTATTCGCATCACCATATTTAAAAGAATTGTCCTGCAGATCGCACTCGCCAGACTTGTCACAAATTGGACAATCTAACGGGTGGTTGGCCAATAAGAACTCCATAATGGAAGACTGGTTTTGCTTTGCCCGATCAGACTTTGTTTTAACTACCATGCCCTCTTGTGCTGCTGTCGAACAAGCAGTTTGAAGCTTTGGCATTTTTTCAATTTCAACCGCGCACATTCTACATTGAGCCACAACCGACAACGCAGGATGGTAACAAAAAACCGGGATCTCAATCCCCGCTCGTTTCGCCACTTCTATTAAATTTTCTCCGGGCTTAAACTCAACCTCGCGCCCGTCAATTATGCACTTGGGCATTTTCCACCTCGAATATGTGCTTCAAAATCAGACCTAAACTTTTTAACAAAACTTGAAACAGGACCCGCTGCTGCATCACCTAAGGCACAAAGTGTTTTACCGTTGATATTATCTGCAATGCTCAGCAAAAGAGCCAAATCCTGATCTCTACCATGTCCATTTTCTATTCTCTCAAGAACGTCACCCATCCACTTACACCCTTCGCGACAGGGAGTACACTGCCCACAAGATTCATGGTCATAAAACCTTGCGATCCTACCCACCAGCTTAACTACACAAAAATCTTCATTCACTACCATGATCCCAGCAGAACCCAACATGGTGCCAATTTTCATTAAAGGCTCAATATCAACAACAACATCAATTTCATCCGCAGTAAGCACAGGAGCTGACGACCCTCCTGGAATCACGGCTTTCAGTTTGCGATCGTTCAGTATTCCACCACAATAGTCGTAAATCAGCTGCCGCAATGTAACGCTTCCAGCGGGGAGTTCGTATAAGCCCGGCTTCTTAACATGCCCAGAAACGCAAAATAAACGCGTTCCTCCTGATTTTTCCAATTTACCCAATTTTGAAAACCACTCTCCTCCTTGATTCATAATGAAAGGAATCGCGGCTAGGGTTTCAACATTGTTTACAATTGTTGGACCAGCAAATGCTCCAGAAACAGCAGGAAAAGGAGGTTTCACGCGTGGCTCGCCTCTTTTACCTTCCAAAGAATTTAACAGCCCCGTTTCTTCCCCACAAATATAGGCGCCTGCACCACGATGAACAGTGAGGTCAAATTGAAATGATGTTCCACAAACACCTTTACCCAGAAAACCTTTTTCATATGCTTCGTCAATTGCCTTTTGTAGCAATATAGCTTCGCGAGTGTACTCACCACGGATATAAATATATCCAGTGTTTGAGCCAATTGCATATGCAGCGATAACCATACCCTCAATTAATAAGTGCGGAGTATACCGCATAATATCTCTGTCTTTAAAAGTGCCAGGCTCGGACTCATCCGCATTGCAGACTAAATATTTTGGTTTTGTAGCCTGCTTCGGAATAAATCCCCACTTCATCCCTGTAGGAAATCCAGCGCCTCCGCGGCCTCTTAAATTTGATTTTTTTACTTCATTGATAATGTCATCCTGATTCATAGTTAGTGCTTTTTTTGCAGCACTGTAGCCAGACATTTTTTTTAAATAATAATCCAGCTGCCTAGCTTCGTCATGAAAATGCTGAATGAACAATGTTGTAGTTTTTTCTTTTGTCACTTCTGTCATGATTTCTGCTCAAGTTGATTTATTATTTGATCTAATTTTTTTACGTCTAATTTTTCGTGATAGTCATTATTCAACATCATCGCTGGCGCCGTACCACAGGCTCCCAAGCACTCTTCTTCCATCAGGGTAAATTTTCCGTCCTGGGTGGTTTCTCCACACTGAACCCCAAACCTTTTTTCACAATGTTGAACCAACTCCTCCGCTCCCATCAGCATGCACGCCACATTGGTACAGATTTTCAAATGGTTCTTACCTACGGGCTTCAAATTATACATAGTATAAAAAGAGGCAACCTCCCGAACCTGTGCAGGGTGAATACCAATATAAGTTGCAATTTCATTTAAAACATCTGGAGGTAACCAACCCGTTTCGTCTTGTGCAGCATGCAGTGCAGGCAACAGCAAGGCCACTTTGTTTGGATACCTGGACTCTAATTTTTTCATGCTTTCATAAAATTTTTTAGAAAGAATTTTTGCTGCTTCCATGATTAACGATCCAACTCTCCTGCGATAATATTTATACTCCCAAGTGCGGCCACCATATCTGCGATTTTTAACCCTTCGCACATAGGACTCAACGCTTGAAAATGCCACACGGAAGGACCACGAATTCTCATGCGATGAGCTCGAGGCGAGCCTTTGCTAACAATGTAAAACCCAAGCTCTCCATTAGCAGCCTCAAAAGCAGTATAGGCTTCACCCTCTGGCACTTCAAAACCCTTCATAAAAAATTTAAAGTGATGGATCATCCCTTCCATCGTATTAAAAACCACATCTTTATCTGGAATTCGTACACGCTTATCTTCAGACCAAATAGGACCTTTTTGAATTTTATCCGCAAATTGTGGAAGTAAATTCAATGACTGGAATATTTCAGCAACACGCACACTGTAGCGACCAAAAACATCCGCACTTTGTGTAATCGGAACATCAAACTCCACATCACGATAAAACATACAAGGTTGATCTCTTCTCAAATCCAGATCAATCCCTGCTGCACGGGCTGTTGGACCCGTCATACTATACTGCAAACATTGCTCTTTATTAAAAACCCCAACACCCTCTGTTCTTTGCCGCCAAATTTTATTATTGGTCAAAAGACTATCCATTTCCTGAACAACAGCTTTTGTCTTTTTCACCCAAGCCTTAACTTCTTTTTCCCAGCCCTCTGGCGCGTCAGCAAACAATCCCCCCACGCGAGCATATGAGGTGGTTAATCGTGCTCCACAAAGTTTTTCAATCAACGTATAAGCCTCTTCACGCTGATGAAACCCATAAAGAAAAAATGAAAACGCACCCAAATCAACCGCATTAATGCCAATACAAATAAGATGATCAATAACGCGAGCTATTTCACAACACATCATCCTAATCCACGTACAGCGTTGGGGCACCTCAATGCCCATCAATTTTTCAACCGCCATTACGTACGTGACATTGTTAATCAATGCCGAACAATAGTTCAGGCGATCTGTGTAAACGATAAAATTATGAAAGGTTCTATTCTCTCCTAATTTCTCTTTTGCTCGATGGGTGTACCCAAATTCACAATAAGATTTTTCAATGGTCTCGCCATTCAGCTTGGCCACCATTCGCAAAGCACCATGCATTGCTGGATGAGTTGGGCCAATGTTCACAACAACGCGTGAGTCTCCCCATAAGTCATCTGGATCTTGTTGAATATCTACACCTCTCGGTGTGGGTTGTATTTCCATAGGTCTTTTCAATTCTCTAAAAAATCTTCCAATAAGTCTTCTCTGGGGGACATCGGTTCTGTAAAAACTTGATAGCCCCTCAGCGGGTAATCCTTTCTAAGAGGGTGCCCTTCCCACCTTTCATCCATTAAAATCCTTCTCAAATCAGGATGCCCAAAAAATTTAACCCCAAACATGTCATACACTTCTCTCTCCGCCCAGTTTGCTCCCGGCCAAACCGAAATAGCCGTCGGTACGTCCTCATTTTCTTGAGATCTCGTTTTCACACGTATTCTCCAAAACCGTGTGGTCGAAAAGAGGTTGTAAACAATTTCAAACCTTGGAGACCTAGGGGTTTCATCCGTCGCAGTGATATCCGAAAGAAAATTATATTCAAACCCTGGTTCGTTCTTTAAATACATCAGCAACTCAATTAATCCAGATTTTTTAACATAAAGAATGGGAACATCGGTGGGAGAATCTGATGGCATTTTAATCTCTTCTATCTGAGAAGAAAATTTACTTTTGACCTTCGAGATCTGCAACTTCCAGTTTTCTCCAAACTTCGAGTTCCAGTCGCCTCCATTTGTCATTATAGGTGTTCGAATGTTCATATTTACTGTTGCACTACTTTCATCTGCCGTTGTGAACGCGTGTCTCCCCTAGCAACACGATCTTGTAATCGCATCAATGCGTGCAACACCCCTTCGGGTGCAGGAGGGCAGCCCGGAACATATACATCCACCGGAATTGCCGTATCGATCCCTTGCAAAACACTGTAAACATTAAATATACCGCCCGAGGAAGCACAAGCACCAAAAGACATTACCCACTTAGGATCGCCCATCTGATCATAAATATTTCTCAGCACTGGAGCCATTTTCTGAGTAATAATTCCGGCAACAATTAATAAATCACTTTGTCTTGGAGAAAATCGAACCACTTCGGCACCGAATCTTGCCATATCGTAATCGGAACACAATGTTGCCATCATCTCAATTCCACAACAGCTCGTGCCAAAAGGGAGGGGCCAAAGCGCATTTTTTCTTCCCCAATTAATAAAATCCTCAAGCCTTGTTGTGAAAAAACCCGCTGAACCATCTTTATGTGAACTGTTACTCATAAACTACTCCCACTCCAGTGCACCTTTGCGGAAAATATAGATATAACCCACCAACAATACCGCTACAAAAAAAACCATTTCAAACAAAATAAAATGATTGATGCTCAGATACCTTTTAAAAACAACCGCCCACGGGTAGAAAAAAACAATCTCTACGTCAAAAAGCAAAAATAAAATCGCTACTAAATAAAACCTTACAGAGAATCGATGCTTTGTAGTTCCTGCGGGCGGGACTCCACATTCAAAGGGTGAATCTTTTCTAGCCGACGGATTCTTCGGTCCTAAAAAATGAGAAAGAACCATGACAACACCGCCCACAGCCAGTCCCACTAGCATTAAGATCAGAATTGGAATGTAATCCATTAAAACTTTTATATCCAGACTAGGGCTTTGGGGCTACCAGAAAATAAACCCTAACGACATTCCTGCCCAACTTAACAAATACTCTGCAAAGATACCCACCAGCAGAACAGGAAAAAGTAAGAAAACCAAGAACAGTCGCCTTTCGACGCTTGTCACACCGCCGCTAGCATCAAAAGAATTCACATTTATTTTAAAATCACCTATCAAAAAATAGATAAACCGTGCAACCGCAGCCAAAGCCAGGGTCATCGATGCAACCGCTATAAGAGCTAAAAAATACCATTGGTGCTTAACCGCAGCACCAATCAGGCCAAACTTTGCAATAAATCCTGGCATAGGCGGAATCCCAACCAGTGAAAACAAAAAAAGTACCAAACAAATACACTCTGGTACAAAGCGCGACAGCGCACTTCTTAACCCCTCATATGAGTCTGATTTCAATTCATCATTAAAAAATGAGAGAATATAAAACACTCCAACCAAAGCAAACAGATCAACTACCAAACTGTACATTGCCGATGAGAGCCCTACATTGTCTAAAACCAACAGTCCCATTAGCAAAGCACCGGAGTTCATTAATAATAGACAGCCGACCATACGCTTTGCGCTCTTTTGTTTTAGAGCCAGCAATCCTCCTGTAAGCATTGTTGCTCCTGAAATAAACGCGATCAAAACTGGCCAGTTCATTGTTCCCAAAACCGACCACAAAGCACCTCCTTGCACCGGCTGCGTAAACAAAACCAATAATAGCCGAGTGAAAACAACAAACCCCGCAATTCGCGGCCCAAACGATAAAAAACAAGACGCAGGCGTAGGTGCGCCCTGTAAAACATCAGGCACCCAAAGATGCATTGGAAAAACCGCCATCTGAAATGCAGCTGACATAAACAGAAATACGAAGGCGATCAACGCCGCATGGTCTGGGAGAGGATTCTCCAAAAAAACTTTATGTATTTCGTAAATATTAAGTGAATGAGTGGAAACAAAAAATACAGCGCTAGCGTTTAAAAAAAACGCCGCCGATAAAAAAGAAAACATCATGTACTTCACAGCTGCTTCGGTCGAAAAAATAGAATTCTTCCCGTAACCGGCGATAAAATAGTTCGAAATATTAATAAATTGAAAGATAAGAAAAATTAAAAATAAATTTGAAGCCGCTGCCGCTAAACACGAAACCAAAGTAGTGCCAATAACAAGAACGTAAAATTCAGATTTTTTATCACTATCTACTTCTTTAGAATGTCCGGCAAAAATAACAATAAAAACAGATAAAAGAATAAACAGAATTTTAAAAAATAAAGAAAACCCATCCATAGACATCGTATTGAAAAAAACATATGCCGCCCCATGCTGGTAACTCATTACTGCCTGTACCAAGGCAGCAACCAAACCCACTATTGCGGTCATTGAAATCAATCGTATTTGTTCGCCAAAATATGTTACCTCCCCTATCACAACAAAAATTAAGGTAACGAGTAAAACTACTTCAGGAGAGATGAGAAGAAGTTCATGTATATTCATATTTTTAATGTAGCGTTGAAAGCAAAGTTAACACTGTTGGCCTAATTAGATCTAAAAAAGGTTTGGGATAAACACCTAAAAATAACAGGATAAAAACAACAGGCATAATATACACTCGCTCTCTCAAAGATAAATCTGAAAACACCGCAGCACCCTTCCCCGCTTGGCCTAAAAAAATATTTCGATACATAGAAAACAAATAATAAGTCACCATAATAAAAAGACCACCACTCAATAGTACAGCCATAGGGTGAACGGAATAACTACCTATCGTTAACAAAGCATGTGAAACAAATCCTCCAAATCCAGGAATACCCAATAATGAAGCAATCAAAACCCCACAAAAAAGAGAAACCCATGGCGCCTGCGTAGCTAACCCCCCCAATCCCTTCTCGCTTTCTCCCTTTAAAAAGGAAACATGACCCAGGCGATTAAACATCACCCCACAAAACAGACCAAATCCCGCTGCCACCAACCCTAATGAAATTTGCTGATATGCTGCCCCCACAACTCCCGCAGGACTTAAAGAGCCTACACCCACCAATAAAAAACCAACTTCTGCCATGCAAGAAAACGCTAACAGGAGACTGAGATTACTTTGTGCAAATGCACAGAAAACGCCAAAAATTAAATTGAACACCCCCACCATAACAACCCAGCTACCTAAATAAGGAAGTATGTCTGGAAAAATTGAATAACTCACCCTCATAAACAAATATAATGCAACCGGGACGCTCACCCCGCAAACAGCAGCAAACACAGATGAGGGGGCTTCTAATGCCAAATGTGTGAACCACCCATGCATAGGCCAGATAGGCAACCGAAATGCTAAGCCCAAACAGAAAAGCAAAAATGCAATATTAGGTGTATAAAGCCCGTTTCCCATAAATAAAAAATACTTACCCACCAATTTTCCACCAGAAAGATCTTTTAATAAAAAAGTGTGTGGCTCCACGGTGTAATAGATTAGTAAAAACGATGCAAACAACAACGCATTCCCCAAAGAGGCTGTAACCAAAGTTTGGATCGCCGACTCTTCTCTTTTCTCTCCTCCCCAAATTCCAATTAAAAAATAAAATGGAACAGCACTTAAAGACCAAAAGAAAAACATTAAAAACAAATCCTGTGCACAAACAGTTCCGATAAATGCACTTTGCAAAATCAAAAATAAAGAATAAATGCCACGGCTGGCCACCTTCTGTGTCCACTCAGCTGCAATCAAAACAGGAAATAAAATTGAGATTAATAAAACAAGAACGGCACTCAACCCATCCATGCCAACTTCGTAGTGAATCGCATAGGACCCCACCCAATTGATGCTTTCTAAAAGCTGAATATCTGCGGTCTGTTTTTGCATAAAAAAGACAGCCCATAATCCAAACATGCTTGATAATAAACTTGCAGAAAGCGCTACCCACTTCTCTGTCAAACCATGAGAGGTTTTTCCTTTAGCCATAGTCGTCTGAAAAAAAACCCCTAAGAGTGGAATAAAAATCATAAAACTAATCAGATGATATGGCACTGTTTTCCCCTTATCGAATTAAAAAATTAAGTAAAATTACAACACCCATTCCTAAAGCAAACGACAAATACCACTGTATGCTTCCATTTTGCACTAGTTGCACTGCTAGCGCAGGCGCATCTACAGATTTTTTACTCGTCACTTTCAGCCAGTTTAAAATAAAAAGATCAAATCTAAACACTACATCTGCGGCCATTCGAGCTAATCGCAACATTCCTCTTGGAATCCAAATACCCCACAAATTTTTATCAACATTTTTCTGCGCTGAAACGCCAACAAAATAAATAACATTCCTAATCCATGCAAAAAAGCGATCCACTCTATACGCTTGTCCTAAAAAATGAGTAAGAACAGAAAATCGCGAAATAAAAAAATCCTGTGAAATTAAAAATGCTGAAATCAATGCAAACACATGTATACCCCAGTAGATCACTGAAGCTGAGTTAAAAACGTCAAGCTCCTGAGGCAAAGGGCCGTCAACAAGGCCTGGGTAAAAAAATTGTTGTAGAGATTTATATGCACGATCCCCTCCTCCGAACACCACTCCCCCACTCCAAGTACCATTCCATAACAATCCTAATGACTCTAAAATTAAAACAAATGGCATTATAATTGCCGTCCAGTCCGAAGGTACAAAATCAGCACTTTCTACAACACCTCTAAAACACCGCCACCCAAGAAAAATAAACAAAAATAAAACAATTGAAAATGCAATCGTATGCAATACCAAATCCGTTCCATTCATCATCCATCTCAGATATCCTCCAGCCGAAATAAAACCCACCATCCCAGTAGATGATAAAAGCGCAAGTACAAGCATCGTTTTTGCCAACAAGAATTGTCTTTTCTTAGTCTTACTTGAAACACTCTGAGTTGCATTGAACATTGTAATATTTGCAAAAACAGCTCCGCCTAAAACAACCCCCATTAAAACAAACTTCGATTCAATAGTTCCAGAAAATGCAAGGATAGCTAATGCAATAGACAAACCTGAAGAAATCCATAAGTTTAATGTAATTTTATAGTTTTTTTGAAACACAGCCGCAAAAACTGTAAAAAAAACAGACCCTAAAGCCACCCAGCCAAAAACTGGAAATATATCCATATTTCTAAGTTGAGTTTCCATTCGATTAAAAACTGCAAATGCACTAAGTGCCGGATAAATCAGAGTTAATAAAATACGAGAAGAGTGTGGAGCCGCGCTTGAACTCATCAATAATCCCAAAAAAGGAAAAGGCTGAAACTGCATCCACAAACCCAAAACCAACGCCCAGCCTCCCACCAAATCTGTCCAATCACCCAGCGCAGATGATGACCAAATTTCCGAAGTTTCCCAGGAGAAAACTGAACGAGTTCCTACCAAAATACATGCGCCCAAAAGTGATAAAATCAGTCCTGAAAGTCTCTCAAAAAGAAAACGAGCCGAATATTCTGCTTCTGCTTGCGATCCCCAACGCTGAGGCAACGAAATAAACCCAGCCCAAATGGTCATCAAGATTCCCACAAAACAAATCCATGGGGTTAAGCCATGCCAAGCCAGCATGACTCCTGCTGTGGATATAATGGTTGAAGCATAAATTTGTTCAATTTTTTCAACCTTAAAAAAGGCGCCACCACTTAGTAAAAAAACCGCGCTTACAAACCATGTCAAAGCCGAAATAGACAACCCATGAAAATCCTCAACAAGCCCTAATTGAACTGCCCCTAATTCAGTCTTTGGCCAAATCCATCCTACTAGTTTTATTTTGTGTGCAACCTCAGGAAACCCCTCCAGCAAATTAATGGCCCCTAAAAAAACTGAAACAAAAAGGCCCAGCATAGCAAGACCCGTAATCATTAAATTTTTTCTCCCAAGGCGCGACCCGTAGAAGGAAATAAAAAACCCAAGTAAAGCTACAGAGATCATACCTATCAAAAATAAAACTGGAGAGTTTTGAATCATATTAATGTTTTAAAAACCTCAAATCCTTCACATCAATTTGCCTTCTTAAGTAATATTGCCGAATAGCTAAAACTCCCCCGGCTACAAACTGTGCTAATCCACTTAGAACAATAAAAATACCAATGACGTTACTATCCGGTGCTTGTCCCGATAAAAAGCCACCCAAAACAAAAATCATCGATGATCCCAACATAATAAGCTGTAGTCCAACCAAAACACCCAGCATCGTTCTTCTAAAAACTAAGGAAAATATTCCCATTCCTACTACCCAAGAAGCTAAATAAATCATATTCTTTCTACCTCATCGACCTTCTCGGGACGAGCCAATACCCCACCACCAATCAAAATTAAAAAAAAGGTAACTACAATCAATTCAAATGAAATAACGTATTCATTAATCAGCTTTTCCCCTAATAGATTCATCTCAACTTTTGAAAATTGAAAATTTACTGGCGCTTGTTTTCCAACTATTGAATGAAAACCAAAACCAAGAATCAAAGAATAGAAGGAAGAAAAGATTAAAATTAAAACCTGCTTGAAAACGTGATTTACACCTTCTTTTTCATTTGATTCGATTTCCCCACCAAAAATCATTGAGAAAAAATAAAAAGATACACTCGTGAGGGTAGCAGCTGCTAGTTGCATAAATCCTAAAACCTCAGCTCCTATAGAAGAATAAATAGCCCCCACTACTAGACCTACTAACCATAAAGACAAAATAACAACCCTAATACTACGAGATAATGTAGCCACACTTACTCCTAATACGATCAATGCGGCCATAAAAATCACGCAAGAACTCCTTCCATTTTATTTTGCTGCTTTAATGTTGCCCACTTAGCCCTTTGCTCTTGGGTTACTCTTCCTCTGCCAAACGATGAAACCAAATCCGTCTTATTATACACAGCTCCTTCATACTGTTTTGTATGCACCAACGATTGTGGCTCGCACACTTCAACACACATTCCACAAAACACACATCGCGAAAAATCTATATTAAAAATAGACACCCAAGGTCTAGAAGTATCGTACCCTTCTTCACACTCTAAAAAGATCGCTCTTGTTGGACAAACCTTTTCACACTCACTACAACCCGTGCATTTTTCAATTTTATTAAATAGCAACCCCCTAGTCCTTGCAGGTAAGTCTTCCGCGGAGCGAGATGAAATAGGATCAGGATATTGTTCTGTTACTTCCTTGTGCCATTCACTTAAATTAAACAAATAAGGAAGAGAGGATAAAAATGAACGCGCTACCGAGTGTGCAGAAATAAACACCTTACTAAAATATTTTTTTATAACTTCAAATACCGTTGTATCCAAATTAGTCTCCAAAATAAATCCAAATACTACTCCCAATTAGCGCTACCAAAGAAAACGGACTCAAAACTCTCCAAGAAAAATCCGTTGTTTGATCTACGCGCCCCACTGGATTAGATCGCGCCACTACATGCACCAATAACATAAGAAAAAAGACCTTCGATAAAATCCAAACGACTTCTAAAAAAGTCTCCCCCTGGAGCCCAGCTGGTAGATTCCATGCGCCCAAAAAAACCGCTACCGTGACCAAACACCAAAGGAAATAGCCATAATACTTAGCCAATTTATGAAACCCCAAAATTCTTCCCGACATAAAAGACGAACATTCTTGGTCTACGTCAACAGGCGAAATAGCAAAAAGCATCATCCCGCTAAGAATAAAAATCAAAAACGCCAAAAATTCAAACGGACTTGAAAACGCAGTCCAAAAGAAGGGCAAAAAACCCTGACTCTTACTCGCGTCAGACCAACGAAACCCTCCAGACTTAAACGCTGCACACAATAATGAAACAATAGCAGGAAAAACACTGGCCATAGTTTGTGAAGTTCTTCTTAAACCCGAAAGCACACTCAACCCTGTCCCCTGACTTAAACTCATCAGCAACACAGAAAACGAAAGAATAACTGAAATCCAAAGGGGAATTAAAACACTCATCTCCGAATCATAAATAATAAATACCGAACCTAATGGTAAAATAATCACCGTCGAATAAAGAACCAACTGATACAGCAACCACCAAAAAATCACTTCTCTATTCTCTGCGATCACTCCACCCTTTTGCATGAGTTTGATTACATCTGCTAGGGGTTGCAAAACACCTGCGGGCCCCGACCGATTTACACCCACTCTCGCTTGCAAATCCGCACTCATTTTTTGAGAAGCATAAGCAAATAAAAAAATCCCGGGAAAAACTAAGAGAAAAACTACAACAATAAAAATAAGGAACACACTCATCGATCTACCTCGGACATACTCAAGTCTAAACTAGCCAAAACAATCGGCAAATCTTCCATCCTCATCCCTTGCAAGAATTCTGAAAGCGAACGAACATACGCCATGCTAGGAACACGAAACTGCACACGCTCTGGGGAAGAACCTCCGGCAGAAACAACATGGCATCCTAAACACCCGCGCGATCCTTCCACACGAACGTAGGCCTCGCCGCGTGGAAGCTTAAACCCCTTTTCTGCTTTTATTGATAAAAACTCCCCTGCGGGAATTACTTCAACAACCTGTTTTAAAATTTTAATACTTTCTTTTATTTCTAAAACACGAAGCTGAAGCCTTCCGTATACATCCCCAGTACTCGTTGGAACTTCAAAAGCAAGATTTTCATAGCCACAATAGGGCTGATCCTTACGAACGTCTATTAAGATACCCGTAGCTCGTGCATTAGGACCTGTCATTCCATATTTAAAAACCCACTCTGGATGAACCCGACCAATCTCTTGGCATCTTTTTAGAAAAACAGAGTTATCAAAAAATAACCCCTCATATTCTTTGAGCCGAAATTCTATATTGGCACAAACCTCAAGTACTCTTTCAATAAAACCATCCGTGATATCTTCTCGAACTCCACCAAAGCGCAAATAATTGTGTGAAAACCGCGCTCCTGTAATCAACTCAAAAAGATCGAGAATCTTCTCTCTATCGCGCAATACGTAATGTACAAAATTCTCAGCACGACATTCTTTTGCAAGCTTCACCATATATAAAAGATGACAGGAGATTCTCGTCATTTCTGACAATATTAAGCGAATTGCATTTGCCCTAGGTGGCACAGCAATTCCACCTATCTCCTCTACTGCCAAACAAAAGACCAGCTCTGAAAAAATCGCAGATTCAGGATCTAAGCGATCTGCGTAAAGCAAACAGGCCGGCCAAGTTTGCAGCTCAAACGCCTTTTCTAAGCCTCGATGTGAAAAACCCACCTGAGGACTTCCCTCAACGATCCTTTCCCCATCAAGCTCGAGAAATAATCTAAATAGCCCAGGTAAAAATTTGTGATACGGGCCTAATTCAAGATGAGTATGCTCGGTATAAAGATAGTCCACTAAGCATCTCCCTTTTTTTCTTCAAAAAAAGTTGTCGTATGTTCATTTTTAAACTTTTTCCTTAAAGGAAACCCACGAATTCCATATGAAAAAAATGCGGGCTGCTCTCTTAATGCACCCACAAAATTTAACCCAAAAAGTTCTGCAATTTCATTTTCAAACCCCGCTGCCACCTGCCAAACAGAAGAAACGGATTGCGCATCAACGGTTTTTTCTCCATCATTTTTTAGAAGAATTGAACTTCTAACAACCAAATCAATTTTCCGTCTTTTTTTCGATGCTAAAAAATACGACAAAACAACAGCCCCATCAGCCTCCATCGCAGATAGGTGGTCCAACATATCTAACTCTAGAGTGGGGTCCTGGGATAATAATAGGGCTGCCTCACTTATATTTTTATTTTCTACCCAAACAACAGGTACCTGCGTTCTGCCCAATTTATGTTTTTCAATAATTTTTTTACTCAGTAATTCATTTACTTTTAGTTCAACGTCATTTTTTTCCACTGATTTTTTCCTGTAAAGTAATCAATCCATGCATAATAGCCTCTGGACGTGGAGGACAGCCTGGCACATAAACATCAACTGGAATCACTTGGTCCAATCCAGTGCCCCCGGTGTAACTACACTCAGGCCTAAAAAGTCCCCCACTGCATGCACACGATCCGAGAGCTAAAACATATCTAGGCAATAGCATTTTTGAATAGAGATCCCTCAAATAAGGGGCAGCACGATCAGTGACTAATCCTGAGACAATCAACAAATCAGATTGATTGGGTTCAGTTTGCTCCAGACAACCAAACCTTTCAAAGTCATAACGACAACCTTGGGTATTTAGCAACTCGTCTGCACAACAGCCCCCACGGATTGGAATATACCAAAGAGATTTGGACTGCGCCCAATTCATCGCTCGGGAAACGGTAGTGGGAAAAAATGATTCGCCTGCCTTCATTTTTTACCTCTTGTCACCGTTGCAAGCCATCCCAAATCCCCTTTACGTGTGGAGTAGAACAAACCTAAAGCAGCCAGCCCAGTAATAAACAAAGTGCAAAGCAAGGGTCCTGCATGTCTCAAAATCCCGACACAAGGTAATAAGATTAAAAACATACCCATAAAAATCAGCGAAAAATTTACCGCCAGAAAAAACCGCGGATTAATTTGTTTTCCCAACTGTGAAACTTCATTAGAAGAAGTAGTGGAAGACGAGATCTCCGCCACTGGCTTTTTTTTTCTCACTAAGTTTGGAAAAATAAAAAAAACAATACAAGCTGTGATAATCAAGCCTGAAATCGACATGAGGCGATAAATTTCCCATTGATTTAACATAAAAGTACGCGAAAAGATTACAGAAACCGAGAATCTGTGTCAAGAAAAGTAGAAGGCAGAAATGATATCTAGTTCAATCTCTCAAATTTTTAACTCGGCGCAAGAAATTCCGCAGCCCATACGCGTTTATGGTGCAACTCAGGCCGCACAAGCATTTTTAATCTTGAGATTAGTTCAAGAGCGAAAAAGTCCCCTTCTTGTACTTTGCCCTGACGACGACCTTGCTAGTGAACTTGCAACTGATATCGAAACAATAAGCCAAGCTATAGGGCACATAAGTGCGATGAATATAAAAGTGCACCATTTTCCAACTTGGGAACGATCCCCCTACAGTCTGGTTGCCCCCTCTATTCGCACTCGCTTTGCGAGAATAGCCACCTTATCTGCTCTGCATGAAAAACAAAATAACCCCTTAATCATCTCTACTCTACTTGGAATCACGCAAGCAACTCTCCCCCACGCTCTCTTCCAAAATCATTCTCTTACCATTCGAGAGGGAGATATTTTTGACTCAAGAGCCGTTCTTTTGAAAAAATTAAATGAAAGCGGTTACTTTCTCGCAGACCCTGTAGAAGACCCAGGCACATATACTCTTCGTGGAGAAATCATAGACATTTTTCCACTCAACCGTACTTACCCCATCCGCATTGAGTTTTTCGATCAGATGGTCGAGAAAATAAGAGAGTTTGACCCCGCAACACAACGAACACTCTCCTCCCCAATAAACGAAACTCTTAAAACCGTTTTCTTGCCTCCCGCAAGAGAAGTTCTCATCAACTCCTCAACTGCGTCCCTAGTAAGAGAAAAAATAAAACAGTTCTCAGACGACAAAGGCATTTCGCGCTCTGTACGAGACCCAATACTCTCCACCATTCAGGACGGAATTTATCCTGAAAACTGTGACTCTTGGGCACCATTTGCGTATGAAAAACCAGCTACTCTCTTAGACTATCTTGATCAGGCAACCATTTTATGGATTGATGAAGCCGGGTGTCTAGAGTCCTGGGATCGGCTTCGCGAAGAAAATCTGACACTTTATCAACAGATTGAAAATCGAAAAAACATTTCTTGGATTATGCCAGAATTTAACGAACTTTTTCGTTGGGATCAAAAAAATGAAACGAAAACCCGTACACTATCCAAATTTTTTCTGGATCGAATTTTATTAGCTGACTTAACTACGGTTGAACAAAGCGAATCTGAAGATCAAGATGAATTTAAACAGCCCGCCCCCTCCCCTAATCACAAAGTGTTTGTTCGTAGCAATCATGACCTCAAAAATAAAATGGAAAGCCTTGAGCCAAAAATTGAACTTTGGAATAAAAAAGGATTTCAAATTTATATTTTTGCTTCGACACAAAGCCAACTTGACCGAATTCAATTTTTATTCAATCAACGCGGACTCTTGTCGCATAAGTCAATAAAATTTATACAAGGGGATCTCTCTTCGGGATTGCGCTGGCCAGCTGAGCAAATCGTCTTTTTAACTGAAGACGAAATCCTTGGCTCTAAACACACTAAAAAAATCCGCCGTTCTAGCAGTCTAGAAAGTGGATCCGCCTCAAAGGATTGGTCGGGACTACAAGCTCTTTCAGACCTTTCAGTGGGTGATGCGGTTGTGCACGTAGATCACGGAATTGGAAAATATCTGGGTATTGCACGGCTCGATCTTTCTGGTGCGCCCAGTGACTTTTTGTTTCTCGAATACGCAAACAAAGATAAGCTTTACGTTCCCATCTACCGACTGAACGTCGTACAAAAATATATTGGCTCAGCTGATCTTGTTACACTTGATAAACTAGGTGGACAACACTTCGCAAAAGCCAAAGAAAAGGTCCAAGAGGCTGTTAAGAAGCTCGCCGTTAACCTGGTTGAACTCTACGCCCTGAGACAAACACAAACTGCGTATCGATTTTCACCTCGTGATACTATTTTTCGTGAATTTGAGAGTAAATTTCCATTTCAAGAAACTCCTGACCAACTCAAAGCTATTGACGACATCTTAAAAGACATGGAATCAGGCATCGCTACCGACCGATTAGTCTGTGGCGATGTCGGCTACGGAAAAACAGAAGTTGCTATGCGTGCCGCTTATCGCGCAATTTTAGATGGCAAACAAGTTACTGTTCTTGTTCCTACAACCGTTTTAGCTCTTCAACATGAACAATCTTTTAAAGCTCGATTTGAAGGTATCGCTGTACGAATTGAATCGATTTCAAGATTCAAATCTCCTAAAGAACTAAAAGCAACTCTAGAAGGACTTGCTCAAGGTCGTGTAGACATTGTCATTGGAACCCATCGACTCCTATCTCGAGACGTTCAATTCAAAGACCTGGGCCTCGTTATTGTCGACGAAGAACATCGATTTGGCGTAGACCACAAAGAAAAACTAAAAACATTGAAAACAAATGTTCACGTACTCACATTAACTGCAACTCCCATTCCAAGAACTCTTCATATGTCTCTTAGCGGCTTAAGAGATATTAGCCTCATTCACACCCCTCCTGTAGACAGACTACCCATCCGAACTTATGTTGCTAAATATGACGAAGCGCTTATTCAACGAGCCATTGAAACGGAACTCAAGCGTGGGGGACAGGTTTTCTTTGTTCACAACCGTGTTCAAACCATTTATGAAATTGCGAAACAAATTCAAGAATTAGTCCCCACAGCCAAAGTTGGGGTTGGGCATGGTCAGATGTCGGAAAAGGAACTGGAAGACGTCATGGTTTCTTTTTACAAAAAGGATATACAAATCTTAGTTTCAACTACAATTATTGAATCCGGATTAGATGTGCCTTCCGCTAACACAATCATCATTCATCGCGCAGACACATTAGGTCTCGCACAGCTTTATCAAATTCGGGGCAGAGTTGGGCGAAGTCAACAAAGAGCTTATGCATACCTGCTTATTCCTGCGGAGAAAGAAATTACTGAGGATGCAAAAAAGCGGCTTGAGATTTTACAGAAGTTTGTAGAACTAGGGAGCGGCTTTAGCATTGCCTCTCACGATCTAGAGATCCGAGGGGGCGGAGACTTACTCGGACCACAACAGTCTGGACATATTGCCGCCGTAGGATTTGATCTCTACACAGAGCTTCTCGAAGAAGCTATTCACGAATTACGCAATAAAGGACAATCCGCACAAGAAAAGCAAACTCTTCGCGAACCAGAAATTAAAATTCCATTTCCTGCATTTTTGTCAGAAAAATTCATCCCAGATGTCCATCAAAGGCTATCTATTTATCGCCGTTTTTCTGCTACAACACAGGAATCTGAAACACTCCTATTAGAAGAAGAACTAAAAGACCGTTTTGGCGCACTCCCAGAAGAAGCACAAAATTTTATTTGGCTAATCCGAATTAAACAGCTTCTAAAGAAATACCAAATTGAAGCACTAACGGTTGGTACCGAAAAATTTACTCTTGTTTTTGGAGCTCACCGTCTAGTTGAAACAGAAAAAATTATCCAACTCATTTCTTCACATCCACACCAGTACCAGCTTACGCCTGACTCCAAGCTCGTGGTGAAGGCCCCCTGTTCAAGTTTAAAAGATGTTAATTTCACTTTAGAGGCTCTATTTGAAAAAATACGCGCCGCGTAATCTCTCTACTGTTTGCTTTCGCAAAGGTCCGCTGCTAACCTAAAGTCTATGAAAACAGAACAATTTAAAAATATCATGATTAGCCTCTTCGGCTCAAGTTTGCTCATTTTAATCACTCCTCTAGCAAGTGCAGCAACTGAGCTTGCTCGTATCAATAACACAGTTATTACACTGGAAGATTTTAATAAAAAATATCAGGAAAACCTGATGTACTTTCAATCTAAATCCCCAACAAAAAAAGGGGTTCTTGAGGACATCATTAAAAGAGAGCTTGCACTCCAAGAAGCAAAAAAAATGGGCCTCGATAAAGATCCAGACGTTGTTGATCGTATGAACACAATTCTTTACCATGCGGTTTTGAACAAAAAACTTGGCTCTGAATTTGAAAAAATTCAAGTTAGCGACTCTGATGCTAAAAGTTTTTACAATCAGAACCCAGAAATTCGAACCAGCCATATTTTTGTTAATCTACGTGCAGGCGCACCTGCTACTGAAACCCAAAAAGCCAATGATAAAATCAAAAACATTGAGAAAGAGCTTCGCAAAGGAAACATGAGTTTTGCTGAAATCGCTCAAAAGTTTTCTGAAGGTGTGGCCGCACCAACTGGCGGAGACATCGATTGGCACACACACAATGAACTTGACCCTACCTATTATCAAACCGCGCTTAAACTCAGTGTCAACGGTTCTCCTAGCGCTATTGTTCGCACACAATTTGGATTGCACATCATTAAACTTACCGGGAAAAGAAGCTGGGACGACACAGACCAGGCAAAAATCAAACGACTCCTCATTGACGAAAGAAAAAATCAAATCTTTGAAAAATATGTCGGAGGATTAAAAAACCAGGCTAAAGTGGTTGTTCATTCCGAACTTTTAAAAGATTGAATGAAAAGATCATTATTATTCTTGATTCTTACTTTCTCAGTCGCATGCACACCTAAAGAAACTCGAATCTTCTCTCTCATGAGCCAGCCCGTCGCATTGTCAAAGGACGATGTCCTATTGATTAACGGAACCCCACTTTCTTTAACTAGCTTTTTATCTATCCGTTCACAGCTTAAAAACCAAAAAAAAGAAGCTGCGCTTTGGGTCTCCATAGCCACACTCTGTCTTATAGGTAAAAAAACCTCAAAAGAGCACCCTCTTTCGCCCACTCTAGCTTTGGACGTCGCCCGTTACGCCATTCAAGATCTTCCCTTAGAAAAAGCACAAACAAGCTTGAGAGAATACCTAGGACATTCCCCCAGCAGCAACACCGTGATCCCTAGCTCTGCTGATGTTAAAAAGGATCTTGAGGAGCTGATAACCCACTCTACAGTGCAGAAAAATATTCAAATTCTCTCTGATATCCAATAAAAGGTAGGGATATGACTTCTCTACTTTTTTTAGTTTCTTTACACACCCATATTGCTGCATTTGCCAAGTCCCCTAGCATCCCCCTAGACCGACTTGAAGCTTCAGTTAATTCCTCTTTGATCCTTAGCTCCGACATAAAAAAGTTTAAAAAAACGATCAAACTAAGAGCTCAACTTGATCCCCTTTTTGCCGGAACGCCTCTTGCTGAAAAAGGAGATAGGGCCTCGGATACAGAAATCATCGATTTTTTGATCAACGAAAGAGTCATCACCCAAGAATATCCAGTCAACGATGCTGAAGTCGAACAAGAGATTAACTCGATTCAAGCCAATAATCGTTTAGATCGAGCAGGACTTAAAGCTGCGCTTACTGCTCAGGGATTTGTTTTTGAAGACTACTTTGAACTCATTAAAGCAAGCATTAGCAAAAAATACCTCATTGAAAGAGACATCAAAACTAAAGTGAGTATCTCGGACGATGATATTAAAAACCAGTTTTACAATCAAAACAGCTTAGAAGCAAAAAACGGAGCATCCATTCATCTTCAAGTGATTAAAGTTACACCCAAAAACTATAAAACTTACGCTGCCGCAAAAGACACGATCGACAAAGCCCTAAAGGCCATACAGGGTGGAGAATCTTTCGATGAAGTTGCCAAACGACACAGCGACGACTCTTCTTCTACTTCTGGGGGTGATTTGGGTTTTTTGCCTGAAGAAACTCTTTCCACTGAAATTCGAAAACAAATAAAAAAAATGAAACTTGGACAAGTCAGTTCGGTTTTTGGAGACAAAACATCTGGGCTTTATATTATTAAACTGAGAGACATCAAAACAAATGACACTGAACGGCTCGAAAAAGTAAAAGATGAACTACGAGCACAGATCATCACTAAGGAATATCAACATCAAATTGCCCTTTGGATTGAAAGACACAGACAATCTGCGTTTATTCATAAAGCGGGTTCCCCAGGAATAACAGAAATCACCAAGAACCAATGATTGCCCCTTTAGTCATTACCCCCGGAGATCCCCACGGAATTGGCCCGGAGATCACCTGGAAATGGATTCAGAATAATTTTAAAAAAACAAAAATATCGATTCTCTGTATTGGCGCACGTCAGCCTTTCGACAAACTCAAAGCACCTATTATTGAAGCCCACCCTTCAAAAATTCACTTGGGTCCCCCTAACCTCAAACAACCCTTTGTGTGGCTTTTACCTGCACCCACAAAGTCTAAGCACTTTCTTCCCGGATTTCAGTCCGGCTGGTCTGTTGAAACTGCTGTAAAATTGATTCAAAATAAAGCAGCAAGCGCTGTTGTCACTGGTCCCATAAGCAAAGAACGACTACAAAAGGGAGGTTACCCCTACCGGGGGCATACCGACCTTCTCGCTGATTTATTAAAAACAAAAAATGTAACTATGATGTTAGCTAATCCTGACCTGAAAGTTTCCTTAGTGACTACACACCTCTCATTAGAAAAGGTACCAAAAGCGATCACACGAAAAGCAGTTCGATGCGCTATCCTCAATACCCAGAAAGGATTAAAAAATTATTGGAAAATTAAAACACCGAAAATTGCTGTCTTAGGCCTCAACCCCCACGCAGGAGAAGCGGGCTTGCTAGGCACAGAAGAGAAGAAAATCATTCAACCCGAAATCCGTTTTTTACAAAAAAAGCTTGGGAAAACATGTCAAATATCAGGCCCCTACCCAGCTGATACTTTTTTTACACTGAATCAAAGTAAAACCCAAAAAAACCGATTTGATGCAGTGATTTGCATGTATCATGACCAAGGGCTAATCCCTATAAAGCTTCTTGATTTTCCTAGAACCGTCAATGTAACCTTGGGACTTTCCATTATTCGCACATCCGTGGATCATGGAGTGGCGTTTGATATAGTGGGAAAAAACCAGGCTGATCCATCGAGTTTGGGTGCCGCAATTCAGCTGGCCGAAACTCTAGTTTTAGGTGGTATTTAAGTAGTATACAGAGGAGTTCATCATGACTATTAAAATCCCTTCTCATATTTTTAGAGAATATGACATTCGTGGCATTGCAGACAAAGATTTATCTGTTGAATTTGCTGAATGTCTAGGACGTGCTTACACGAAATACATCCCGCAAAAAAACAAAAGCAAAATCGCTGTAGGCTGGGATTGTCGCCTAACAAGCGATAAATATGCAAAGGCCCTTATTAAGGGACTTAAAGCAAATGGGGTTCATGTTATTAGTCTGGGTGTTTGTCCGACGCCCCTAACTTATTTCAGCGTCTTTCACTTAGGTCTTGACGGTGGGATCATGATTACGGGATCTCACAACCCATCTGACTATAATGGATTTAAAATCTGTGTAGGTAAAAGCACAATTCACGGAAAGCAAATTCAAGAACTTAAATCTCTCATTGAAACTGAAGCAAAAAGCTTCAAACCTCTGCCTGACACAGGGTTTATTGAGTCTTATAGCGTAATCGAAAACTATATTAACTATTTAAAGCAAAACTCAAAAAAAATGAAAAAGATGAAAATTATCATCGATGCTGGAAACGGAACTGCAAGCACCGTTGCTCCACCTCTATTTAAAGAAATAGGCGCAGAAGTAATTCCATTATTTTGCGAACTCGATGGCCGTTTTCCAAATCACCACCCCGATCCAACTGTTCCAGAAAATCTAAAGGCATTAGTTGAAAAAGTAAAAGCTGAAAAAGCTGACTTCGGGTTAGCTTTTGACGGAGATTCGGATCGGATTGGTGTTGTGGATGAAACCGGAAGGATCATCTTTGGAGACGAACTGATGGTTGTTTTTTCTCGGGCTGTTTTAAAAGATAAGCCAGGCTCGACCATTATTTCCGAAGTTAAGTCAAGCCACAGGCTTTACCAAGATATTGAAAAAAATGGCGGTAAACCCATTATGTGGAAAACAGGTCACTCCCTTATTAAATCAAAAATGAAAGAAACTCACGCTGCGCTTGCGGGCGAAATGTCTGGCCATATTTTCTTTGCCGATCGCTATTTTGGATACGATGACGCTATTTATGCGGCCTTGAGATTTTACGAAATTGTCTCAGATCATACAGGCTCGGCATCATCTTTACTTTCGGATTTAACCCCAGTTGTTGCCACCCCAGAAATTCGTGTGGACTGTATTGAAGAGAAAAAATTTCAGCTGATCGAAAAAACTAAAGCTAAACTGACATCGAAATATAAAGTAAACGATATCGACGGAGTTCGAATTGATTTTGGCGATGCCTGGGGTTTAGTGCGCGCCTCAAACACTCAGCCTGTTTTAGTTTTAAGATATGAAGCCCCTCACACTAAAAGGCTTCAAGAAGTACGTGCAATCATAGAAACAGCATTGTCTAGCTCTGCACAAGAAATCGGTCACCCTGTCATGAAATATGAGTAAAGACATATTTGATGATGAATTCATCACCGTTAAAGGTGCACGGGTTCACAATCTAAAGAACATCAGCACACAAATTCCTCGTGATCAACTTGTTGTAATCACCGGACCTTCTGGATCTGGAAAATCTTCTTTAGCTTTTGATACTATCTATGCTGAGGGGCAACGAAGATATGTTGAGAGCCTTTCTGCTTATGCTCGTCAATTTTTAGAGCAACTTGGGAAACCGGATGTAGACTCCATCTCTGGTCTAAGCCCTACAATTTCTATTGAACAACGAACGACAAGCTATAATCCCAGATCTACAGTCGGAACTGTCACAGAAATTTACGACTATCTACGCCTTCTTTACGCTCGCATCGCAAAACCGTTTTGCTGGAAATGCGGCAACCAGATTAAATCACAAAGCCAACAACAAATTGTGGATTATATCCTCTCCAACAAGGAGGGAACTAAACTAGCGATTTTAGCTCCCATCGTTCGTGGCCGCAAAGGTGAATACCAAAAAGAATTAGCCCAGCTTCGCCAAAGGGGGTTTGTTCGTGTACGAATTGATGATGAAGTTCTAGATCTTTCACAAGAATTTTCTCTGGATAAAAACAAAAAACATAATATCGATGTTTACATTGATCGTTTAATTATAAAAGGTGATCAAGAAACATTAGGCACCCGCGTAAGCGACTCTGTAGAGCTAGCACTCAAAATGGGTGAGGGGCTCCTATTGATAGAAACATACGATGGCAGCAAGACAAAGGAAGAACTTTTGTCTGAAAAATTTGCCTGTCAAATTTGCCATGTAAATTACCCTTCCCCAGAGCCTCGTTCATTTTCATTTAATAGTCCCATGGGCGCATGCCCAAGATGCGATGGACTCGGAGTAGAAGCGACCGAGGAAGAGCTTGAAGAAGATTCCTCTCATGAAAACCCAGAATATTCTTTTAAGAAAGAGGCGCCTATTTGTCCTGAGTGCCAAGGCCAAAGGCTTAGAAAAGAAAGCTTAAGCTTCAAGTTGAATGAAAAAAATATTGCACAGCTTTGTCATTTATCGATTTCAGACCTGACCCTATATTTTCAAAATCTAAAACTCTCCGAAAGAGAATCTCTTATCGGGGAAAAAGTAATTAAAGAGATCAAGGCTCGAATTGGCTTTTTAAACGAGGTTGGTGTTGGATATCTTAGTCTGGAGCGTCCTGCCCAAACACTTTCCGGGGGCGAAGCTCAAAGAATTCGATTGGCCACGCAAATTGGCAGTTCTCTTGTTGGAGTGATCTATGTATTAGACGAGCCCAGTATTGGGCTGCACCAAAGAGATAATGCAAAGCTACTCACGACTTTAACTAAACTCAGAGATCTTGGTAACACCGTACTAGTCGTTGAACACGATCGAGAAACGATTGAAAAAGCTGATTGGATTGTAGACTTAGGACCTCTTGCAGGAGTCGCCGGGGGCGAACTCGTTTCACAAGGAACACTAAAAGATATTTTAAAATCTAAAAAAAGTATTACAGGTCAGTACTTAAAGGGCGAGTTAGAAATTACCGTTCCTAAAGTAAGACGTCCATGGAGCCAAGATCGAGTTATTAAAATAGAAGGTGCCTCTCAAAATAATTTAAAAAATATCTCTGCTGCATTCCCACTAGGGATTTTCTGTTGCGTCACAGGCGTATCAGGAAGTGGTAAAAGTACGCTAGTTATTGACACCCTTTATCGTGCGCTAGTCAACCACATCTATCGAGCTAACCTAAACCCTCCGCAAGTTACAAAAATTTCTGGACTAGAATTAATCGACAAAGTAATCGACATCGATCAAAGCCCTATCGGAAAAACTCCACGATCAAACCCTGCTACATATACTGGGCTTTTTAGTTTAATTCGGGATCTTTTTGCACAACTTCCAGAATCCCAAATCCGTGGATTCGCTCCTGGACGATACTCTTTTAACGTCAAAGGCGGGCGCTGCGAATCTTGCCAAGGCGGAGGAATGACAAAAGTTGAAATGCATTTTCTTCCTGATGTTTTTGTTCTTTGTGATGTCTGCAAAGGTAAGCGTTACAATCGCGAAACTTTAGAAATTCGTTACAAAGGCAAAAACATTGCTGAAGTTTTAGAAATGACCGGACAAGAGGGGTTAAGCTTTTTTGATGCAATCCCGAGTATTAAGACAAAATTACAGGTTATTAATGATGTCGGCTTAGGATATTTACAGCTAGGGCAAAGTGCAACAACCTTATCTGGCGGCGAAGCTCAAAGAATTAAACTCAGCAAAGAACTCTCGCGACGAGGAACTGGAAAAACAGTTTATATTTTAGATGAACCTTCGACTGGATTACACTTTGATGATGTGAACAAGCTGATCTTGATGCTTCAGGCCTTAGTCGATCAAGGTAATACCGTGATTGTGATTGAGCATAACTTGGATATCATTAAAGTCGCAGATCACATTATTGACATTGGACCTGAAGGTGGGGCTGGTGGAGGAAAAATCGTCGCCTCTGGGACTCCAGAGGAAATTCTAAAAATTCGAGAAAGTCACACAGGACAGTTCTTACGACCCTATTTACTGAATCGAAGCAAAGGCGTTGTGTTGCACTAATGCAACCTTTTGTAAGCAAAATCTACTGACACTTAAACTGTACTTCAGCCTCGTAATCACGATCAGAAGTCATTTCTCTTCCAACGGTCCCTGCACTACCTAACACTGCACCCGCAGTTCGTGTTTCAGACGAAGAACCTATACCCACACCACCTAAGATTTGGGCTGCTTGAGAAGCATTTCGAATTGTCTTTCGTGTGCCCTCGTCCATGTTACCGGTGTATTGAGTTTTATCTTTGGTAAAAACAGCCGATTTTTTCTGATCTTTACAATAGTCGTGCGCCGCATCGACAGCTGCTGTCTCAGCTCCGTCGCGCTCAATGTCGCGGGCAACTACACGGTTCAAACCGTCTGCCCCTGGCATCACACGAACCTTAGCAGTAGAGCAGCTCTGAATCAACAAAGCTGCTCCAACTAAAACAACTAAATTTTTCATAAATCAGGTTTGAATTTTCACAAACGCGATTACGAACGCGTAAATCACAAGAGACTCAATCAGAGCCAAACCGATAATCATCGGAATAAACATCTTGTCTCGTGCAGAAGGATTTCTGGAAACCCCATCTAAAAATGCAGCAGCTGTTTTGCCTTGTCCTAAAGCACCACCGAAAGCTGCAATACCAATTGCTAAAGCTGCTCCGATAGAAGCATAAGCATCTGTCGCACCCTTGCCACCGTGTTCTTCAGCGAACGCCATGGGAATCCCAAAAACCAACGCTAGAAAACCCATCTGCTTAAGTAATTTATTTAAACCCATTTTTACTGTTCCTTTCTCTAGATCAATGATCATGTGCTGTTGATAACGAAATATAAACCATCGTCAACAATGTGAAGACGAAAGCTTGCATAAAAGCGACAAAAACTCCGAGCCCGTAAAAGATCACAGGCAATAAAATCGGAACTAAATCGCTGAATACACCTAAGACCACATGGTCACCCATAATGTTCCCCCGCAAACGAAGTGCAAGAGAGAATGGACGAACCACATTGGACATAATCTCGATGGGCATAATCAACCAAGCTAACCACCACACAGGCCCAAAAAAATGTTTGATGTAACCGATGCCATGCGACTTAAAACCCACCCAGTTATAATAAATGAAAACAAACATCCCTAAAGCGAGGGTTGTGTTCAAGTTATCCGTCGGCGGTTGAAAACCAGGAATCAACCCCACCAGGTTACAAGTAAAAATAAAAGTAAAAATCGTGCCCACTAATGGAAAATAAACAGGGGCATCATGATGACCAATTACAGATTCAGTTAAACCGTAAAGATTCTCTGCAATAATTTCAAAAAAATTCATGAGATTGAGTTTAGAAGAAGGAACAATTCCACCATCAGAACTTTGCATCGCATTCACTAACTGCGTTCGAGCTAAAAGCGTGGTGATTAGCAATAAACCGCAAATCATGATTGCTGTTGCAATATGACTAGGCCAATGACCCAAAACCGGAACTAACGATAGCCAACTAAAACCATGCCCTTCATGCATGAATAAACTCCTTAAAACTCCACCAAAACCCACCCACCAGCGGAACCACAACTAAAGTTCCAAACCCAGCCAAAAGGCCAACCGTAGGGATTGATCGTCCTTTTATCAGAACCATCCCGAAAAGTCCTAGACAAACTAACTTCAAAGTCCCCCAAAAAATGGCCTCTAATAGCTGTCGGGGTTCTTGCCAAATCCGGTCTGTCTTCAAAGCTAAAAACTTAGAAAAGCTTACCGTCATAGATAGAAAATCCACAAGACATAGCGCCCAAATCAACAAAAACCAGCTCATCACCAACCACAATGGAACATCGGAAGGCGCAAAAAAATAGCAAACTGACCCCGCTACAAAAAACCAGATCAAAGCTACCCAAACAAAAGGCATTGTTCGTTCTTTTTTAATCATCATTTTTCATATCCTGGTCTACTTCGCCTTGCTGTTTCTCCGAAAGATATACCAGCTGCACCATTGCTAAAACCAAACCCACCATACTTCCTAAAATCAAACACCAGGATGGGGCTCCTAACTTTGTGGAAAGAAGATAACCTAACCCAGTGCCAACCCCAACATACCCGACTAAAATTGTCGTTATACTTGTCAGAAGTGCTATGGATTTAGCCCAGTTTTTATCCAACTTCAATCCTTTCTCTAATGAGTTTTCTGAGATTTTCGATCTCGAATCCTCGCCAATTTTATTTCAATTACATTGGGCGATGGATAAGTTTTCTTGAGCGCTTCGAACGCATGGTAAGCGGCCTCAAGTTGATCCATTTCCTCTAAACAAGAGGCTATCCCAAACCGTGCCTCGGGAATTTTATTACTGTTGGGATATTGCTTAATAAACTTTTGAAAGGCCTCTATGGCGTCCTTATAGCTTTTTCCTCCTGGAACCTTGTCTCCAGGATTTTGCTCTCCCTGTGTGTAGTAAGTAACACCTATTTCATACGCTGCTAACTCTGCTAATTCAGATTTTGGATATCTTTTCACTAAATCTAGGTATGTGGATATTGCTTCTAAGAATTGGGATCGAAAGAAAAAACTTTTCCCAATACGGTACAAAAATTCTGCATTTTCAGCCGAATCTGGCTTTAGTTTTATTAAATTTCGATAATGTAAAATCGCTTGGTCATATTGTTCAAGTTTTTCAAAAAATAGCAGGCCAATTTGCTTTTGTGCTTCCCAAGCTTGATCGGTATCACCCTCTACTTGTAAAAAAAGTTTGAACTTTCTAATCGCGTCTGAATATTGAGAAAGAAAAAACGCTTGCGTCATCGCCGCTCTATAAAGGGCCTGCTTTCCTAAAGGCCCACTTGGATCTTTGCCTACGACCTTTTCAAACTCAGAGACTGCGGCTTCATACTTTCCGTCGTTCCAGAGCTTTTCTGCCAAAACATATTTGTTCTTTGCGGTATTCAAACTACAACTCGTCAAAAACATGACTAACGCAATAAGACTTAACCGCATCATTCGCTTATAAGATCTTAAATTTCTTCAAATTTCCTTAAAAATCACCGTAGAAAACCGAAAAATTACATATGAAGGGGCTTTTCCGTCCGCTTGAAGACTATCTTCGGTTTTTATTGGGCATTGCGTTGTGGGCTGTGCTTTTCCTTATCGGGGCCAGTATATTTTCCATTTCCAAAAGTTACGGCGCTGGCCTTTTTGAATATGGAGAAGCCAAAGTTGGAGCCACATACATGACTCTCACGGGTGGTGATAATACTCTTGGAGGAAATAGCTCTCGTGCCTATGGTGCCGAATTTGAATATTCTCGTGGCAATGCAGTCTTTTCCCTTGTTGGAAAAATTAGGGGTGAATATGGGCTGGGTTTAAATAACTTTTCAGACTCAGGAACCTCTCGTTCACTTAACTTTAAAACCATTTCAGGAACTGCCGCTCTTGGGATTGCTATTAATCTCATCCCGGGAAAACAACTTTTTTGGATTCATCCTTACATTGGAGGCGCAGGAACAGCTGGTTTTACATATCTACAATTTACCGATACTAGTATTACTCTTACTAGTCTCAACCGAACCGACACACAATTTACTTATGGATATATCGCTTTTCTGGGGGTTGATTTTGCTTTCTCCAAACATGCAGAATCCGGTTTTTATATCGAAGTTCAACTTCAGTACAATTATGGAAAATTAGCAGGCCAAAATCCTCTTCATATTGATGGCTTTAGGGTTGTAGGAGGTATCACTTGGTTTTAAGAATTGTTTTTTGTTTATTGACCTTGATTTTATCTGCTTGTGGACAAGATACAAGCTCCACACCTACGTATATTTATGTAGCTAGCGGAACTGCCTTTGCGGGACTGAACGTAACTATGTCCACTCCTACAAATGTAATCACTAAGTACAATAGCGATGGGACATTTAACAAAATAGTCCGTGATTATTCTTTAGATCCTAATGACTCTCCTGTCGCTCTCGCAGATTATAATTCCACTTATCTTTTAGCTTTGGTTCAAAACACCGCTAGTAGAAGAATTGAGCTTATAGCTAAAGATGGTTCGAGTTATTCAACGTTTTTGACTAACAGTACCGCATTTGTAAACACTTTACGTGCGATTACAGCTACGCCTGATGGAGGCTGGTTGGTCAGTCGAAGCAATACCCCAGCATCGGCTCCTGTACTCCCTGCAACAGGAGCGAATGCTATTGAAAAGTTTAATAGTAGTAAAACCAGAGTCACAATTAGTACTAATCCATACATCACAACTCCTGGTGGCACATGCGCCACATCGACAACCATGTCTCCAAGAATAGTCATAGGACCTTCTAATCACATAGTCGTGTTGCATACTGCAGCTTCACCCAATAATCTGATTACATTGATTAATTCAGCGGGATACAGTTCTGCTGCAGATTGTATCGCCTCTCGGGCTGGCCCTACTGCAAACCATCTCCCCACCGCTGCGCTTTATCATTCGGGTGGAAAACTTTTTGTCGCTTTTGGAAATAATACAGGTCCTGTTCATGAAATTTACAACTATGCAATTACTGCTAGTAGCATTCCAGCAGGGACATCCAGTTACAGCAACACTGCAGTCTTACAAGGTATATCTCAAATGCGTGAAATGCCGGACACCACAGTTCTAGTCGCCTCTTCAGCCTCGACATTCAATACTATTGAGAGATTTTCTGTGAGTGGAGGAACGCTCACTCGCATCGGGACAAGCGCGTTTATACCTTCGTCAATCTACACTCGAAGTATTTCTGACTTCATCATTGGTTATTAGACTTTGAAATCAATGCACTGGTTCTGAAGAACCTGACACTACGTTTGCACTTCCATTTGAAGTTCCATTAGTCGTTTCATGTTCTGCGGTACTTTCAGCCATATGATCAAGTGCAACGACTTTTTCACCTTGCTCAACAGTCATCACTCTCACACCACCAGCATACCGGCCTTGTTCAGAAATTTCTTCGATACGTATGCGAATCATCTGCCCTTTGTTAGAGACCAACATCACATCGTGTTTTGGGTGTACTTGAATAGATCCAATCACCGCTCCTCCATTACGTTCTGTGGTCTTCATATTGATAACACCTTTGCCTCCACGACTTTGATGTCGATATTCAGCAACAGGGGTTCTTTTCCCGAATCCTCCTTCGGTGACAGTCAGAATCTCTACATTCGGATCGGTTGTATTTAATACTTCCATTGCTACCACACGATCCCCATCTTCTAAGTTCATCCCAATTACACCACGAGCCGTTCTTCCCATCGGACGCACGTCCTCTTCGCTGAATCGGATAGCAACCCCTTCACGCGAAGAAACAAAAATATCATCTTTACCGTGTGTGATCTTTGCAGAAACCAGCTCATCATTATCATCAATTGTAATCGCTAAAATTCCAGAACTACGAACATTGCTAAACTCGCTCAACGAGGTTTTCTTCACAGTTCCATTTCTTGTAATCATCATTACGAATTCATCGTCTTTAAAATCTTGTACAGGAAGAATGGCCTTAATCTTTTCATTCGGTTGCAAAGCTAATAAGTTTACAATTGCTTTTCCTTTTGCAGCTCGAGATGCTTCTGGGACTTTATAAACTTTTAACCAATATAGACGTCCTTTATCTGTGAAACATAAAAGATAAGCTAATGTGTTTGTTTTATAGATAGATGCCACAAAATCTTCATCCGCAGTCCCTACGCCTTTAATTCCTCGGCCTCCTCTGTGCTGGCTTTTAAACTGACCGGGATCTGTTCTCTTGATATAACCAAAGTGTGTTATCGAAACGAGAGTGTCTTCATCAGAAATTAAATCTTCTACACCCAAATCAGTTTCTACTCCGTGAATAATTTCTGTTCTTCTCTTGTCGCCGTATTTTTTCTTAATCTCTAAAAGTTCTGTTTTAATAATGCTGTAAACCAGGGTTTCACTGGCTAAAATTTTTCTCAGCTCTTCGATGAGCTTCATCACTTCCTTATATTCTTCGAGAATTTTATCCCTCTCAAGACCTGTTAGTCTTTGAAGTCTCATTTCCAAAATTGCTTGCGCTTGTATTTCAGTAAAGTCGTACTTCTTCATCAACCCCATACGCGCTTCATCAGGGTTAGGGGCTGCTTTAATCAATGCAATAATGGGATCTATATTTTCTACAGCTTTTTTAAGTCCTTCTAAAATATGTGCCCTTGCTTCTGCTTTCTTCAAATCAAAAGCAGTACGTCTCACCACAACATCTTTGCGATGTTCTACAAAAGCCCAAATCATATCCCTCAGATTAAACGTCTTAGGCTGACCTTGATGTATAGCAAGAAGATTGATTCCATACGTTTCTTGCAGTTGCGTTAGTTTGTATAATTTATTTAAAAGAACGTTGGAATTCTCACCTTTTTTAATTTCGATGACCACTCTCATGCCCTTGCGGTCCGATTCATCGCGCAGATCAGAAATTCCTTCTATTTTTTTATCTCTCACTAAATCTGCAATTTTTTCTATAAGTTTAGCTTTGTTTACTTGATAAGGGAGTGCCGTAATAATGATCCGTTCTCTATCATTTTTCCAAGCTTCAATTTCTGCTTTTCCTCGAAGCATGATCGATCCGCGGCCCGTTAAATAGGCATCTCTTAGTCCAGGACCACTAAAAATATACGCCCCTGTTGGAAAATCTGGTCCTTTTACATATTGCAAAAGATCTGTTGTTTCTAAATTTGGCTTATCGATTAATGCTACAGTAGCATCAATCACTTCTGTCATATTGTGAGGTGGAATGTTCGTAGCCATCCCTACGGCTATCCCCGTTCCTCCGTTGATCAAAAGATTTGGAATTTTTGCTGGTAATATTAAAGGCTCATGCAAGCTGTCGTCATAGTTTGGGCCAAAATCTACTGTTTCTTTTTCCAGATCTTCAAGCAGCTCTTCAGCCACTTGTTTCATTCGAATTTCTGTATATCGCATTGCTGCTGGAGCATCGCCATCGATAGATCCAAAGTTTCCTTGGCCATCCACTAACGGATAACGAAGCGAAAAATCTTGCGCCATTCTTACAATCGTATCGTAAACTGCTACATCACCATGTGGATGATATTTACCGATGACATCCCCGACCACGCGTGCCGATTTTTTATAGGGCTTATTATGAACGTTCCCTAAATCATACATTGCGTAAAGAACTCGGCGGTGAACAGGTTTCAGGCCGTCACGGACATCAGGTAGAGCTCTTCCTACAATCACACTCATCGCATAATCAAGGTACGCTCCACGCATTTCATCTTCGATGGTAACTACAACTACATTTTTATCGGGTTGTGTATTTGCTTCACTCATATTTTCTTACCAAATCACTATTCCTGATGCCCAAGTAAATCCGCTGCCAAATGCCGCGGTAAGAACTTTCATTCCTTTTTTCAATTTTCCTGCTTTAATCGCCTCTTCAAATCCAATAGGGATAGTTGCTGCGGTGGTATTTCCAAATTTTTCAATCGTGTTAAAAACCTTTTCTGCTGGAATATTGAGTTGCTTAGCAACCATTTCATTTATTCTCAGATTAGCTTGGTGAAAAATAAAAAGATCGATGTCCTCGATTTTCATTTGGTTTGCCTGGAGGGCCTCTAAAACCGCTTCTGGCATTCTTTTCACTGCATGAACAAAAACTGCTTTTCCGTTCATTACAGGATACTGCCAATATGTTTTGAGATTCTCTTCCGTAATACGATCGCCTGGTTTTGCACACCCTCCATAGGGAAGCCATAGTTCTTTAGCAAAAGCTCCGTCTGAATGAATATGTGTAGATAAAATTCGAGAAGAATTTCCTTCTTCAGTAGGCCCAACTACCATTGCGCCAGCTCCATCTCCAAAAAGCACTGTTACGTCTCGGCCTCGTGTTGACTTATCCAAACCCTTTGAATGGACTTCGGTTCCCACTACAAGAATTCGTTTTTTATATCCCGTCTTAATAAACTGATCGGCAATTGTAAGGCCGTAAATAAAGGCTGTGCATTGCTGACGAATGTCCAATGCGGGAATTTCAGATATTCCAAGTTTGGCTTGTAAAAAACATGCGGTGCCGGGAAATTCATGGTCTGGAGAAAGAGTCCCTAAAATAATCATATCGAGCTCTTCTTTTTTTACTCCAGCATTTTTGAGCGCTCTTTCAGTTGCTATTAATGCAAGATCTGACGTTCCTGTTGCTTCTTTTTGATCGACCCAATGTCTTTGTTTAATTCCAGTTCTTTGTTGGATCCACTCATCTGATGTATCCATCATTTTTGAAAGGTCATCATTTGTCACAACCTGTGGAGGAGTATAAGCACCTACTCCTAAAATTCTTGAACCCTTCATCATATGTCTAAATTCCTCACACGAAGGGCATTATCCTCAATAAATTGTCTGCGTGGTTCAACCTGATCTCCCATCAGAACTGAAAAAATACTATCCGCATCCACTGCATCCTCGATTGAAACCTTTAAAAGGGTTCTCCTCGTAGGATCCATGGTGGTTTCCCAAAGTTGCTCGGGATTCATCTCTCCTAACCCTTTGTAGCGTTGTATGTTCATTCCATCTTTCGCAGTTTCTACAACCTTTGTTGCTAAAAATTCACCTGTCGTAACTGTTTCTTCAGGTTTTTTAACGTTTTGTTCAAATACTACCGTGTAAGGTCCAGGACCCATCGCTTGCATTGCTTGGTAATGTTTACAGAGTTCCTCATACTCAGGAGACTCAAATAGTTTAAGGTTGATCGTAGCGACTCGTTTGCTTCCTGCTATAGAATTTTGAATTGTAGCCAACCAGCAGTTTCTTTCTTTGTCTTGAGAAGTACTAAACTCAAACCCGATATTAGATTGGCTAGTTTCCTTAGCAATGTCATTCAATAATTTTTTAAGTTTATCTTCCGACTCTAATGTTTTAGCGTCTGCTCCCTTGGTTACCAAAGCTCTTAAAATTTCTGGATGAATTCTTTTTCCAAACCTTTCGATTGTTTTAGAAAATTTTGCTGCCGCCTTTAGGGAGGAAACTAGCTGACTATTGGCTACTACGGAATTTCCACTTTTTACTTTTATTCCTTCTAACCCACTGTTGAGCAAATATTCAGCCAATTCTACTTCATTTTTGACGTAGGTTTCTTTTTGACCTTTTTTCACTTTATACAATGGAGGCTGTGCAATGTAGAGGTAGCCCTTTTCGATAATCTGAACCATTTGCCTATAAAAGAATGTTAAAAGTAGGGTTCTAATATGACTGCCGTCCACATCTGCGTCGGTCATAATAACTATCTTATGATAGCGAACTTTGTTGATATCAAAATCTTCAGCTCCAATGCCCGCCCCCAATGCGGTAATAAGAACTTTGATTTCTTCAAAGGAAAGCATTTTATCAAATCGTGCTTTTTCAACGTTTAGGATTTTCCCTTTAAGAGGCAAAACCGCTTGGTTCTTTCTGTCTCTGCCTTGTTTAGCAGAACCACCCGCGCTATCTCCCTCAACAATAAAAATTTCACACAGTCCAGGATCTTTTTCTTGGCAATCTGCCATTTTCCCTGGCAGGCCACCCCAATCCAATGCTGTTTTTCTACGTGTGAGATCTCGTGCTTTTCGCGCTGCTATTCGCGCCGCAGCTGAATCAATTGCTTTTTGTGTAATCTTTTTTGCTACAGATGGGTTTTGTTCAAAAAAATCTGTTATTTTTTCATAAACTACTGCATTAACCCAACCCTCTACTTCACTATTTCCTAATTTGGTTTTGGTTTGCCCTTCAAATTGAGGTTCAGGAATTTTTACGCTGATGACACAAGCAAGCCCTTCACGAATATCCTCTCCTGTAAGAGGTTCCTTTAAATCTTTTTTTAATCCTGAATCCGACGTGTATTTATTAACCGCTCTTGTAAGAGAAGTTCTAAATCCAGAAACGTGTGTACCCCCTTCTACTGTATTAATATTATTTACATAAGAAGAGATCGTCTCAGTATAAGATTCATTCCATTGCATTGCTATTTCAACCTGCATGGAATCTTTTTGATGAGAGAAGAAAATAACTTTATCGTGAAGTTTTTGCTTAGATTTGTTGATGTGCTCTACAAACTGAACAATTCCACCTTCATATTTATATTCATTAGTTTTAGGCGGTTCTACTCTTTCGTCAGTGAGTTTTATGCTGATACCACTGTTCAAAAATGCGAGTTCTCTAATTCTCGCTGCCAAAGTATCTAAACTAAACTCCACTACTTCAAACACTTCTGGATCTGGTTTAAAAGTAGTTAAAGTTCCTCGCTTAGTAGTAACTCCAACTTCTTTCAATGGAGCTTGTGGAACTCCTCTTTTATAGTTTTGTCTAAAAACTTTTCCATTTTGCATGACTTCCACATGCATGGATTCAGATAAAGCGTTAACTACGGCAGCTCCTACTCCGTGTAAACCACCTGAAACTTTATAAGCGCTTCCTTCTTCGTTAAATTTTCCACCCGCATGAAGTTTGGTCATGACCACTTCGACTGCTGATACTCCTGTACTGTGCATGCCAGTCGGAATTCCACGTCCGTCATCTTCTACCGTAACGCTATTATCAACATGAATTACAACGTTAATATTTTTTGCAAATCCCGCTAATGCTTCATCAATAGAGTTATCAACAATTTCATAAACACAATGATGAAGACCTCGAGTACCAGTATCACCAATATACATCCCGGGCCTTTTACGTACGGCCTCGAGTCCTTCTAGAACTTTAATTTTATCTGCTGAATAATCGGAATTGCTAGTTACCTTGTTGATGTCTTTCTGCTCTGTTGTCATGTCCCGCTTCTTTTATACTTTCATTTGCTACGTAAAATCTTTTGCCTCCATAAATCTGGTCTTCTGTACTCGTGACAAAAACCTGGAGGTCTGTTTTTTCTAAAAAGCTCAGCAAAAAAAATCGCCTTTGCCTGTCTAACTCAGATGAAAAATCATCTAAGAGAAAAACCGGGCGATGTTGAGTGGTATGACAGAATAACTCAACTTCACACAACTTCAACGCTAACAACGCAGACCTAACTTCTCCTTGTGAACCATGTCCTTTTAGGACATGCCTCCCACGAAAAAAGGTCCAATCATCTCGCTGAGGTCCTACCAAAGTATGTTTTGATTTCCACTCAGCTGCCTCTAAAAACGTCGCTTTTTTCCAGAACGCTTTTTCTAAAAGTTCTAATGAAGGGATCTCCCCATGTCCAGCGAAATATATCGACTCTAAGTTATTGTTATTATAAGACAAATTATCGATTTCAGGCACCCAATTTGAGATATAAACCAATCTTAATTCTTGTGGCTCTAAATGGATACTATGCGCAGTGTTATTTAATCTTTCTTGAAGCCTTTGTATCCATTCTAAACGCTTTTGAACTAAAAAAGCTGAGTAGGTTACCAAAGGTTCTGTAAACCCTAGTAGAAGCTCTGATGAAGGTTTTTCAGCGTTTTTTAAAAGGCTATTTCTTTGTTCTAATACTTTTTTAAATAAATGAAGTGTTTTTAAATACTCTAAATTTTCTGCTGAGATTACTTTATCTAGATAAGCCCTTCTGACAGAAGGTTCACCTCTAACGAGATCGTGGTCAGATGGATTAAACACCACCGCATGAAATCCTAATTCATGGGACCCAAATCGCTGACTGAGATACTGCGTTGAACTTTTAAACACCTTGTCATTAATGAAAGCGGATTTCTTCTCTCCAAATGTAATCCTAAGCTCAGTTTCCCAAGGCTGGTCGTAATTTTGAAAAGAAGAAAGAACTCCTAAAATCTGTCCTGATTTTTCACCCCACTTAACGATTTCTTCCGAATGAGAACCCCGAAAAGACTTCAAGCTAGCTAAATACCCAATAGCCTCAAGAACGCTTGTCTTACCCTTGCCGTTTTCGCCTATTAGGAAGTTAATCTGTCTATCAGGCACAAAAGTGCACTGAGAGAAGTTTCTATAATTATTCAGTATGAGCTTTTTTACTTTCATTACGCGTTAAATGCGCATGGGCATAATCACGTATGTATGGTTCTTCTGTCCCGTTCCTCTCAAAATTCCAGGACTCAATCTATCTTTCAGGTGAAACTCAATCTCATTTGAATCAATAACCGTTGAGTAGTCTAAGAGATATTTAGAATTAAAACCTATTTCCATAGCTTCGCCTTTATAATCGACTTCAAGCTCTTCCCGTGCTTCTCCTACGTCTGAATTACTTGAGGTAATGACAAGTAAACTATCTTGAAGCGCGAATTTTACGCCTTTGCTTTTCTCATGAGCTAAAAGACTTACCCTCTTGAGTGCAGAAGTAAAAAGTTCACGATTCATTTTTACAATTCGATCTGTCGCTTTAGGAATAACTAGACGATAATCTGGATACTCTCCATCAATTAAGCGAATAAATAGATAAGTTCCATTCAAGTTTACGTAAACATAACCTCTCTCAAAACTTAGTCCAATTTGTGCATCTTCTTGATTAAGTAGTTTGCGTAATTCGCTTAATCCCTTTTTAGGAATAATAATACCTCTTTTAAGCTCAGGCATTTTCAGAAATACTTCGTTATCAACAAAAGAAAGCCTGTGCCCATCTGTGGCTGTCATTCTCATTAAACTATTTTCGAGATGTTCGAAGAAAACCCCATTGAGATGGTAACGAGTTGCATCGGTAGATACGGCAAATTCTGTACGATCGATCATTTCGATTAACGTTTTTATTTTAGCATCAAAGTAAGTTTTTTCTTCGAATGCTGGAAGTGCAGGATATTCATCTGCTGATAAACTCACGATATTAAATTTGGATTTTCCACAGATCAGCTCAATCCAGTTATTATCCTTCTTGCTGACTGAAACTTTTTTATCTGGAAGTTCTTTTACAATGTCCAAAAAATGTTTTGCTGAAAGTGTAAGCTTTCCATCTTGAGAGCTTTCTACTGGCATCGTGACTTTGATACCAACCTCTAAATCTGTTGCACAAAGAGAGAGTTCTTTTCCTTTTACTGAACAAAGAATATTTCCCAAAATTTGAACGGTGTTTTTCTTTTCAACGACTGATTGAACTTTCTGAAGCCCTTCTAAGAGAGGATTTCTATCTATGGTAAATTTCATATTTCTTCCCTCACCCCTTTTTCATACATATATATATGTATTTAATAGTAGTAGTAGTAGGGGCTGTGGATACGTGGATAACACAGTTATCATCGTGAAATGACAAAAAAATCTAGCTGTATAACTTTGTGGAAAACCCTTGTGGATAACTCGTTTCATTTGTGGATAACCCGCCCCAGAAGCAAAAAATCACTTTATCCACAGGATTTCAACTCGAAATTGTGGATAGTTTTATTTTGCAGTGAATAATGACTCAAGTATTATAAAAAAAAATAGAATTTTTTTAGAAATTTTTGCACTTATCCCCAATATCCGACTAAAGTAACAAAAATAAAAATAAATAATTAAACAAACATATTTGTGGATAAGTGGATAAGTTTTTATCCTATAGAAATCTAAAGAGAAATTTTTAACTTTATTCCAAATTTATGTGGATAAGGGTTGTGGATAAGTATTGGATAGAAAGTTATCCACAAGTTATCCATATAGATATCCACAGAGTTATCCACAAAATTTCAATAGTTGAGTATTAGATTTAAAAATTAAAACAAAATGTGGCTTAGTAAAGTTTTATGCGAACTTCGCATTTTTTTGAATATAGTCGACGACTTCTTGAAGGCTAGCGCCAGGAGTGAAGATCATATGTACCCCCACTTTTTTAAGTGTAGCAATGTCTTCATCAGGAATGATCCCGCCTACCAAATAGAGGACATCTTTCATTCCCTTTTTTTCGATTCCTTTAATAATTTCTGGAACCAGAGCATTATGAGCTCCCGATAGAATGCTTAAACCTACAACCTGGACATCTTCTTGAATAGCGGCATTAATGATCATTTCAGGAGTCTGATGTAAACCTGTGTAAACGACTTCAAAACCAGCATCACGTAATGCGCGAGCGATCACTTTAGCTCCCCGGTCGTGGCCATCCAAACCTGGTTTTGCTATAAGAACACGAATTCTTTTGCGATTGGAAGCTAAGTCTGAGGACGTTTCACTTTTACTTTTAACTTTAGTCATAAAAAAATTTAAAAACTTCCTGCTTCTCTGTAAATGCCAAATACTCCACGCAATGTATCACATATTTCTTGGAGAGTAGCATAAGCTTTTACTGCTTCCATCATTGTGGGCATGAGATTTTTACCCGCTTGAGCATCTTCTTTTAAGTGCTTTAGGGCCAGTTCCCAATTTTTCTTTGATCTCTTCTTTCTTAGTTCTATCAGACGTTGAACTTGGTTTTTCTCTACAATACGATCTATGTAAAGTGTTTCGATCGAACGTTTTTTTTCTTCAGCTTGGTACTTATTAACACCAACCATAATTTTTTCTTGTTTTTCGAGTTGCTTTTGAAAGTGATAAGCACTGTTTGCAATTTCTGCCTGCGGGAAGCCATGCTCGATAGCCTTAACCATTCCACCCATATCGTCTATTTTTTTTATATAATTCAAAGCTTCTTTTTCTACTTTATGAGTAAGCGCCTCCATAAAGTAAGAGCCCCCAAAAGGGTCAATAACGTTAACGACTCCAGATTCTTCCATAATCACTTGCTGTGTACGTAGGGCAATCATTACCGCTTCATCTGAAGGAAGAGCTAAAGTTTCGTCCATACTATTGGTGTGCAAAGAGTTTGTTCCTCCTAATGCAGCAGCCATAGCTTGGACAGCCACACGAACTATATTATTGTGAGGTTGCTGTGCGGTAAGAGAAACGCCAGCCGTTTGAGCATGAGTTCTCAGCATCCATGACTTAGGATTTTTTGCTTTGTAACGGTCTTTCATAAGGCGAGCCCAAATTCTTCTAGCTGCACGAAATTTTGCAATTTCTTCGAAAAAATCGTTGTGAACATCAAAGAAAAAAGAAAGTCTTGGCGCGAAATCATCGATATCCATCTTTCTCTCTAAACAGTCTTCAACATAGGCAAGTCCATCAGCCAGGGTGAAAGCTAATTCTTGTACAGCCGTCGCACCAGCTTCTCGAATATGATAACCGCTGATGCTTACGGTATTCCAGTTAGGATAGTGTTGAGTACAGTATTCGATTGTATCTGTGACAAGACCTACTGCGGGCGTGATTGGAAATAGCCATTCTTTTTGTGCAATGTATTCTTTGAGAATATCGTTTTGCAGAGTGCCTCTGACTTGGTCTTTAGAAACCTTTTGTTTTTCTGCTACAGCAAAGTACATGGCTAAAATAACAATAGCAGGACCATTGATAGTCATCGAGGTAGTGACTTTTCCAAGAGGTATGCCATCGAAAAGTCTTTCCATATCTTCTAAAGATGAAACAGCAACGCCACATTTTCCAACCTCGCCTTTAGAGCGGACATCATCAGCGTCGTAACCCATCAGGGTAGGCATATCAAAAGCAGTTGAGAGGCCTGTTTGTCCGTGTTCAAGTAAAAGTTTAAATCTTTTATTTGTTTCTTCAGCACTAGCAAAGCCCGCAAATTGGCGAATAGTCCAAGGTTTACCTCGGTACATATTTGAGTAGATTCCACGAGTGTAAGGAAATTCGCCAGGAAGACCGAGATCTTTTGCAGGATCAAAACCTATTTTTTTAAGATCTTCCGGAGTAGAAAGAAGAGGAATCTCCATGTCACTCCAAGTGGTAAATTTTTTACTCATAACTATGGGTTTAACTCCTGTGCAGCAATTACAATTCTTTGAATTTCTGATGTTCCTTCATAAATTTCTGTAACTTTAGCATCACGAAAGTTACGTTCAACGACGTATTCTTTGGTGTAACCATATCCACCATGAACTTGAATGGCTTTTGTTGTAATCCACATGGCGGCTTCAGATGCGGCAAGCTTGGCCATTGCGGCTTCTTTTGTATATTTTAATCCAAGGTCTTTTGCGTGAGCTGCAGACCAGGTCAGTAATCGGGCCGCTTGCAATCGGGTTGCCATGTCAGCAATGTGAAATTGGATGGCTTGAAGTTTAGCAATAGGAGCTCCGAATTGCTCACGTTCTGTGGCAAATTTCTTTGATGCTTCCAATGCACACTTAGCAATCCCTAGGGCCTGTGAGGCGATTCCAATTCTGCCACCATCTAAAGTGGAAAGAGCTATTTTAAGGCCTTGTCCTTCTTTTCCTAATAAACAAGTATCTGGAATTATTACATCGTCGAAAAAAAGTTGTGCAGTTGAAGAAGCGACAATCCCGAGTTTGTCTTCGAGTTTAGAAACTTGAAAGCCTTTTGTTTTTGTATCAACAATGAACGCACAAATTCCTTTGTGTCCCAAGTTTTTATCAATGGTTGCAAAAACAATGCAGTAATCAGCTTCTTTCCCATTGGTGATCCAGTTTTTTGTTCCGTTTAATTTGTATCCCCCAGAAACTTTAGTTGCTGAGCATTTAAGTCCTGCAGGATCAGATCCGTGTCCTGGTTCAGAAAGAGCAAAGCACCCGAGTTTTTCTCCTTTGGCTAAGGGGGTGAGAATTTTTTTCTTTTGATCATCTGTGCCATAGGTCGTGATGGGCCAACAAACTAAAGAGTTGTTTACAGACATAATGACAGCTGTAGAGGCACAAGCAGATGCGATAGTTTCCAAAGCGATAGCATAAGAAACAGCATCCATTCCTGCTCCTCCCCATTGTTCGGGTACCATCATGCCCATAAGCCCCATCTCTGCGAGTTGTTTTACAGTTTCGGTAGGAAAATGGCCTGATTCATCAAACTCTTTTGCTTTAGGAGCGATTTGATTTTGAGCAAAGTCTTGAATTTGTTCAAATAAGAGTTTTTTTGATTCATCTGTTTCTGGCCAACCATTAAGCATGTTTATAGTCCTTCAAATGCAGGTTTTCTTTTATCTACAAATGCTGACATTCCTTCTTTTTGGTCGTGAGTTCCAAAAAGGCGACCAAATGACTGAGCCTCAGCATCGAGTTTAAAGTTGAGCCCGTTAGACTCAGAAAATTCATTCAATAGTATTTTCGCTTTTTCAATAGCCGTTCGTGATTGCGTACTGATCGTCTTAGCTAACTCTATCGCTTTTGGTAAAAGTTGATCTACCGGGAAAATGTGATTAACTAACCCGATTTCTTTCGCTTCTTCCGACTTAATTTTTCTACCAGAGTAAATGAGCTCTTTTGCCATAGGAAGGCCTACAAATTTAGCTAAACGAAATGTAGCACCAAAACCAGGAATTACACCTAAGCCAACTTCAGGTTGTCCAAACACTGCTTGATCACTAGCAACGATGAAATCGCATGAAATCGCCATCTCTGTTCCACCACCTAACGCGAAACCATTAACAACAGCAATGGTGGGTTTTGGCATGAGTTCTAAAAGTTTAGTTACATCATGACCCAGCTGTGAAAAACCAACCCCCTCTGCTGGAGTTTTGTCTTTCATTTCTGCAATGTCAGCGCCTGCAATAAAAGCTTTATCTCCATCTCCGGTTAGGAGAAGAACTCGTGTAGCTGTGTTTTGTGCTTCACTTGTCAGCGCGTGTTTAAGTTCTTGAAGTGTTTCGGTGTTCAGCGCATTGAGTGCTTTCGGACGAGAAATTTTTAAAATACAAATTCCCGGAGTTTCTCGTGTGATGTTAATATTTTTATACATCATACCGATAAAATCCTCTGCCTGTTTTTTTGCCTAACCATCCTGCAGCGACATATTGCTTCAGTAAAGGACTAGGTCGATATTTTGAATCACCTAATCCGTCGTGTAAAACGTCCATAATAGCAAGGCAGGTATCTAAACCAATAAAATCTGCTAATGTGAGGGGTCCCATCGGTTGATTGGTACCTAACTTCATTGCTGTATCAATATCCTCAACAGAGGCAACTCCTTCATGAAGGGCAGTTACCGCTTCATTGATCATAGGCATGAGTATTCGGTTAACAGCGAATCCGGGTTGATCTTTTGCTTCTATAAATGTTTTTCCCATTTTTTCAGCAGCAGCTCTTACTAAGACAAAGGTTTCGTCTGAAGTTTGTAGACCTCGTATCCCTTCCACGAGTTTCATAACAGGAACAGGATTCATGAAATGCATTCCTGCGACTTTTTCGGGGCGCTTTGTTTGAGCTGCAATCGCTGTAATGCTAATAGATGAAGTATTGCTAGCGAGAATGACATTTTTAGGACAAGATTCATCTAGTTTTTTGAACAACTCATATTTTAAAGTCACATTTTCAGTAGCCGCTTCAATGACTAGGTCTGCTGCGCCGAGTTCTTGTAATGACTCAACAGTTTTGATTCCATCTAAGATTTTTTTCTCATCTTGTGTTGTTATTTTATTTTTTTCGATTAATTTTTTGAGTTGATGAGCAATTTTCGATTTACCTTGTTCCGCAACCGTTCGACTTCGATCAGCGAGCAAAACCTCAAAACCGAATTGAGCAGCTGTTTGGGCAATGCCGCCACCCATTTGTCCAGAACCAAGTATACCAATTTTTTTTATTTCGAATGACATAGGATAACAATTGCCACGACCTAGGCTTATTTACCAATACAAAACTCTGAAAAAATCTTCCCTAAAATATCATCTGGTAAGGTGTCTCCAATAAGAGGGGATAGGGAGTGGAGGGCTTGTCTGACGTCAGAGGCAAAAAGATCTGATTCAGTAACCTTTTCTGCTCTTTTTAAATGATTTATAGCACCCTGAACGGCGTGAAAATGGTCTATTCTAGTCAGTAAAACCTCTCCTTTTTTACGATGGACCCATTTTTCACAGCGTTGAGTGATTGTTTCAATTGCCTCTTGAATTCCTTCACCTGTTTGGATGGAAGTATGTACCCAGCAGGGGATTTTAAATAGGTCCAATTTTTTTCGAATATTTGAAATTTCTATAGGAGTTAGGAGATCTTTTTTGGAAACAATCCCAATGGTTTTTTCTGCGGGTGCACCTAATCTGAGCCACTGCTCATGGGTTGCTTCAATGGATTGAGTGGGGTCGACAATAAAAAGTAATAACTCTGCGTTATGTGCCGCTTTTTCTGTGCGTGTTATCCCTTCAATTTCAACAGGATTTTGTGTGCTTCTTAATCCTGCGGTATCTTCTAATTTCAAGGTGACCGTTGCTGCCTTGCCGTGCAAGGTTAGTTTTTCTCGAATGATGTCGCGAGTAGTTCCTGCATGAGAGGAAACGATAGAGCGGTCTTCTCCTAAAAGTGCGTTAAAAAAACTCGACTTTCCAGCATTAGGTAATCCAACAAATGCTGTAGAAATACCCTCTTGAATTTTAGATCCACGAGAGAATGAATTTTCTAAATCAGTGAGTGAAGATAAAATTTCAGAAACTTTTTCTTTTAAATTTTTTAATCCAATTTCGTCGATGTTTTGATCTGAAAAATCAATTCCGATTTCGCCTAGCGTAGTAAGTGTTCGTATTTTTTCCGCTAGAGAAAAAATTAAACGATTTTGTGTTCCAGAGAGTTTTTCAAGAGCTAAAGATGCGGCGGAGGCGTTTGAGGATTGAATGAGGTCAGAAACCGCCTCTGCTTGAGAGAGGGACATTTTTCCATTTTTTACAGCTCTAAAACTAAATTCCCCAGGCAGAGCTTGGCGAATACCCTGCGAGAGGAGGGTTTCCATTAAGCGAGAGGCCACAAAACTACCTCCATGGGTTTGAAACTCTACAACATCTTCTCCTGTGTAACTTTCTGGATTTTTAAAGCGAACAAAAAGGGCTTCATCAATTTCTTCTCCTTGAGGGGTTTTTAGTCGGATTCGGGAGAGTGTTCTGAAGGGACTTTGAGGCAACTCAGGTAGGCAGAAGAAAGCTTGAGGCCCACTTACTCTAACCACAGCAATGGCGCCACCCAGAGCAGTCGCAATTGCTGCGATGGTGTCAGTAGAAAGATAGCCAGAAAGGTTATGTGAACGAGGCAATGGCTGGTGCATTTTGTATTCCCAGCTTTTTATTTAATATAATTTGTTGAATAATGCCAGTAACAGTGCTGATCAGCATATAAAGAGTCAAGCCTGAGGCTAGATTGATCATCATAAAGCCGAACACAAGAGGCATAAATTTCAACATCTTAGCTTGTGCAGGGTCCATTCCCGCAGAAGTGGGTGTAAATGTTTGTTGCAAGAACATGGTTACAGTTAAGACCACTGGAGTGATGTAGAACGGGTCTTTAACGGATAGGTCATGGATCCAAAAGGCAAATGGCGCTTGGTAAAGTTCAATAGAGCTTCTTAGAACTTGGTAAAGCGCAATAAAAATGGGAATTTGAATAAACATTGGTAAGCAACCCATCAAAGGGTTGTAGTTATGAGTTTTCATGAGGGTGAGTACCTCACGATTATAAGCAGCAGTGTCGTCTTTGTATTTCTCTTTCAGTTTTTGCATCATGGGTTGAACTTTAGCGACATCTTTCATGGATTTCATGCTCTTGTACTGTAAAGGATAAGTAATGACCTTTAAAAGGAGTGTAAGAAGGATGATTGAAACACCGTAATTGTGAACGAAGCTATTCAGCCATTTGAGTGTTCTCAAAATGGGGTAAGCAATAAATGTAAACCATCCAAAGTCTACAATGTGGTCAAGTTTAGGGTCGACTTGTTTAAGTAAGCTAAGATCTTTAGGTCCAAAATAAGCACGTGTTGAAATTCTAAACTGTTTCGATCCTGGTGTTATTGGGTAAACCATACTCGCTCGAGTTTTTGTAGCTTCAGTAGATTTTACAAGAGGTTGAATCAATCCGATGGGCAAAGGTTGATCATCGGGTGCAACCAATGCAAATGCAAAATAATGACCTGTAGCCCCTACATACTTAACAGGTGTTTTAATTTCTTTAATTTGAGCTGCGGCATCTTTTGTGGAAAGTCTTTCAATAGAGGTTCCTGTCCAATAAACAATCTGTTGGTCATAAGAATCTGTTGAGTCCTTTCCTCCTGGTGCGGAGCGAGCGGATAAGAACGCATATTTGGGAGCATTAGTCTTAAAGTCAGCAGTAATTTCTATATCTATATAAGGAAGAGCAGGACTTACTGTAAATTTTTTATTGAAAACTAAGTTAGCGTCTTCATATTTCCATTCAGCGCCTGTGGGTGTTTGTTCGAGCGTGCCACGAGCAGAATTTAGATAAGCAAAATTTGTGTCTTCAAAAGCAAACTCAACTTGTCCTTCAGGGTTTTCAGCAAGGGCAGAAAAATCAACTAAAGGAGCATCTACAGAGAGAGAGGTGCGATAATTTTTTAGAGTCCAATTTTTTAAGAAAAAAGAACCATTTTCTAATTCTACGGTGCCTGTAGAGGTATTCAGAGTTAGTTTTTGAGTAGGGACAGTTTTTTCGGGGGTAGCTTTTTGATTTTGAGGTTTGAGAACTGGGACTGAAGTGCTGGTAGGCATTGAACGAGCAACCTGGGTTGCTTGTTGTGAAGCGACTTGTGGAGGGGGCATAAAATACTTCTGCCAAACCATCATAATGCCCATGCAAATTGCAAGTGTAAGGAAAAGCTGACGATCCATATCAAAGCCTTGTAACACGATTAGGGACAGGATCAAAAGTTTCTGAGTTGGAAAAAGGATTACATCTCATGATCCTTTTCAAGCCCAATACGGTACCGCGGAGATAACCCAATTGCTGTATGGCTTGTTCAGTGTAGTGACTACAGCTGGGAACAAAGCGACATCCATATCCAGGTCCAGCCACCAGATGTAAAAGAGGTGAAATAATGTAACGATAAAGCTTAAACATTCTATTGTTGTTTACTTGAAAATACGGTTGAGCTCTAGCTTTAAACGAGCGGCAAGTTTTTCTGGGTAAGGGGGAGAAAGTTTTTTAGTTTGTGGAATAACGACATTATAGTCGTAGTTTCCTAGGTATTGCGCATGTGTACGAAACGCTTCTCGAATGAGTCTTTTGACTCGATTGCGATGAATAGAACTCCCCTTGGCTTTCAACGTAATCCCCAACCTAAAGTGGTCCAATTGGTTTTTGACCCTATATATAGTGCATTCGTATAGGCGAAAGACCTCTGAGTTGTTGTAAAAGTTTCTGAACTCGGCGGAGTGTCTTAACCTTTTTGTTTTTTGTAAAGTTTGGCTACAAATAATCTTACTTCGCAGCGACCTTTACAGCGAGTCGCTTACGCCCTCTGGCGCGTCTGCGTTTTAATACTTTTCTTCCGTTTTTGGTTTTCATACGAGCGCGAAAACCATGTCGTCTTCGACGCTTTGTCCTACTGGGCTGCCATGTTCTTTTCATACTGTGACACTAGGTACCGGACGTACGCTTCATTGTCAAGAACAGGAAGACATGTTATTGGGGTGAACTCCTAACGCTTTCTATGGACACAAATCAATATCCAAACCACTGGGCAAGTCAGTGGAAAGAAATTTGGCCTGCAGTTTGTAAGATCTTAGAGGATTATGTTGTCTCCAACCAATTGCATGCATGGATTTTTCCTTTGGAGTTGGGAGAAGTAGAAGAGCTTGAAAATCGTCTCAAAATTCGACTGGTTGCGCCCAATGATTTTTCAAAGAATTGGGTTTTAGATCAGCATAAAAAGGTAATTGAGTCTGCATTAGCTCAGATTACAGGCCATCCAACGGAACTTGAGGTGACAGTGAGTGAGGCAGCCCTTGCCGCGCATGATCCACGAACGATTGCTATGGAAGAAGCACAATTGGCAGGACAGCAGGCAGAAGAAGAATTTGTGTCTCCCTCCATGATGGTGGCAGATAGTACACGGGGGGTGGTGCTTCAATCAGGAAATAGGGTAGTTTCTGGAGACAATTACCTCGATCCTAGATATGTTTTTGAGAACTTTGTTGTAGGTGCTAGCAATCAATTTGCCCATGCTTCGGCCATTGCAGTTGCAGAGCAACCTGCTCGACAATACAACCCGCTTTTTTTATATAGCCCACCTGGTTTAGGTAAGACACACCTTCTTCACGCGATTGGTAATCACTATGTGAATCGAAATGCTAATGCTCGTGTGGCTTATCTTTCTGCGGAAAAATTTGTTAACGAGCTGATTGAGTCTTTGCAGCACAGAAAAATGTCACAATTCAGAACTAAGTATCGAGACAGCTATGACATGATTTTGATTGATGACATTCAGTTTATTGCTGGAAAACACACGAGCGAAGAAGAATTTTTTCATACCTTTAATGCACTTCATAGCTCAAAACGACAGATAGTAGTGACGAGTGATCGTCCACCCAAGGAAATTCATGGGTTAGAAGAACGAATTCGTACACGGTTTGAATGGGGTTTGGTTTCAGATATTACGCCCCCGGAAATTGAGACACGAATTGCAATTCTGAAAACAAAAGCGGAAAGAGACGATATTTATCTTCCGGACGAAGTAGCAACTTTTTTATCGACACATATTAAAACGAACGTCAGGGAGCTAGAGGGTGTTTTAATTCGTTTGCAGGCACAGGCGTCATTATCAGGAGCTGAGATTTCACTAGAAATGGCAAAGAAGGAACTGAAGATGGCCATTCCAGAGGGAAGCTCGCAGCTGACTATTGAGTCGATTCAGGTAGCGGTAGCAAAACATTTTAATCTTAAGATGAACGAGTTGAAATCAGCAACTCGTACAAGAACAATTGCTCTACCTAGACAGATTGCAATGTATTTAATTCGTAAGTATACGGGTCTTGGGTTTAAAGAAATTGGTAATTTTTTCGGTGGGAAGGATCATAGTACGATTCTTCATGCCTGTGACAAAATTGAAAAGAGCATGGAGTCTGACAAGGCAATTCGCGAATCAGTAGAGTCGATTCAAAACCTTCTTTAATTTAAAGCCGTTTTTCTTTTTTTATGAAATGAACTAAATTCCAAAGGACGTCCGGAATAGCGCGGATTTTGTCAAAAAAACTTCTTCTGTAAACTCGCAACAGATTTTTAAACATGGCGGCTTGGTGGGGTGTGTATGGGAACCACCACGGAGATTTAAATACAAAAAGTTTGGAAACAGGTTTGTGAATATGTCTCGTGTTAACAAATTCGAAGAGCCCAATGTTACCGTGACTAAGACCAAAACCACTCATTTTTAGCCCACCCCAGGGAGTTTCTGGGACACCAGCGGTATAAACCACTTCATTGATCATTACGGTTCCAACTTCAAGTTGTTTGGCTACATCTTCACCAAATGAAAGGTCGCGAGTGATGATGCTTGCGGTTAGTCCATAGGGACTATTGTTAACTTTTTGGATCGCTTCTGCAACCGAACGATATGTAGTGATGGAGGCAATTGGTCCAAAGGACTCATTGAGATAAACAGAGAGAGTTTCGGTTTTGTTTCCTGAAAGTAATGTGGGAGGGAGAAAGCGTTTATCGTCAGAAAATTTTCCGCCGGTGTGAATTTCAATACCGGCAGTTCTTGCTTCTTCGATTTGCTGAGAATAAGTTTCTTTCTGTTTTTCTAATGTAATAGGGCCAAGATCGTTTTCCCATGAGTCTGAAGCGCCTAAGCGTAATGCTTTGATTTTTTCCTTCAACATGGCTGTAAAGGGGTGAACTAATTTGTCGTGAATAATGATGCGTTCAATAGACGCGCAGATTTGTCCTGAGTTGCTATAAGCGCCCCAAAGCGCTGCGCTCGTAGAAAAATCCAGATCCGCATCAGGGAGAATAAGCATGGCATTTTTTCCGCCAAGTTCAAGATTAACGGGGATAAGATGTTCTGCGGCCGCGGCCATAATTTTTTTACCTGTTTGTGGACTTCCAGTAAAAAATATTTTTTTAGGTTGGTGTTGGATCAGTTCTGCGCCTAAAGAACCGTCCCCAATTACACATTGAACTAGGTGAGGAGGAAGGCCGGCTTCATCGCAGAGTTCTTTGATTTTTTTTCCAATCAAAGGAGTGACTTCGCTGGGTTTAAATACGACAGCATTGCCAGCAGCAAGAGCCATAATAATTTCTGTGAATGGAAGATGAAAAGGAAAATTCCAAGGAGAAATAATCAGGACTGTGCCTAAAGGCCAATAATTAAGGTAACTTTTTCTGTGAAAAAGACCTGAGGTAGATAGAGAGATTTTTTTATCTTTTAAGAGAGAAGGCGCGTGCTTAGCAAAATGTGTAAGTGCATAAATCACGGGAATGATGTCGCTGCTTAAGGCTTCAAATTTTGGCTTGCCGTTTTCTTTTGAAATAAGATCAATAATTTCTTCAGATCGGTGAATAATAATTTCTCTAAGCTGGTATAAATAACGCGAACGCTTTTTTGTGCTCATAGCGGCCCACTGTGTTTGAGCAGAGTTTGCGTTGGTAAAGATTGAGCTGAGTGCTGCAGAGGGTGTGCATTCAATCTCTGCTAAAATTTCTCCGGTGGCAGGGTTTTTAGAAGTAATGTGTGCCATTCCTATTTAGGGTACTGGAGTAGCGCTCTAAGGGCAATGGTGTTATGTGTTTAGCATGCTCACCCAGCCACGATTGACTCCTAATGCGCTTACAGTGCTAGAAAAACGCTATCTATGGAAAAACCGAGACGGGCATGTTGTCGAAACTCCGGCTGAATTATTTACTCGGGTTGCTAAGAGAGTGGCGCAAATCGAGAAAAAAGATCGGACATTGTGGAAGAAAAAATTTTACGAATTAATGGCATCACGAAAATTTTTACCGAATACACCTACATTAATGAATGCAGGGAAGCCTAAGGGGCAACTTTCAGCATGTTTTGTATTGCCCGTGGAAGATTCGCTTGATTCTATCTTTGAAACGTTAAAAATGGCGGCCAAAATTCACCAGTCAGGTGGAGGCACTGGGTTTTCTTTTTCTCATTTGCGACCTAATGGTAGTGAGGTGCAAACGACGGGCGGTCGTTCTTCTGGCCCTGTATCGTTTATCAAGATTTATGATGTAACTACTGACATTGTAAAACAAGGGGGCGCTCGCCGTGGCGCTAATATGGCGATCTTGCGTGTGGATCACCCCGATATTTTCGAGTTCATCAACAGCAAAAGGGACCATAAGTCGATTCTCAATTTTAATATTTCTGTAGCAGCAACAGAAGAATTTATGACGGCGCTTTTGACCGAACGAGATTATTGGATTCGTAATCCAAAAACTGGAAAAGGCATTCGTACTCTTAAGGCTCAAATGGTTTTTGATCAAATCGTACAAGCAGCGTGGGAATGTGGAGATCCTGGTATGATTTTTTTAGATCGGATGAATCAGTTTAATCCTACTCCTCAAGTGGGAGAGATGGAGAGTACAAATCCTTGTGGTGAACAGCCTCTTCTTCCTTTTGAGTCGTGTAATTTAGGCTCGATCAATTTGTCGGAGTATTTTCAAGCAGGACAGTTCGATTGGGACACCCTTCGAGAAGATATTCATACGGCAGTTCGTTTTTTAGATAACGTTATTGATTTGAATTACTACCCTGTTGAAGAGTGCCAGAGAATTACATTGAGAAACCGAAAAATAGGTCTCGGTGTCATGGGCTTTGCCGATTTATTATTGATGATGGAGCTCCCCTACGACAGTTTAAAAGCGTGCGAAATGGGTGAGCGGATCATGAGCTTTTTAAATCGAGAAGCAAAGCAAGCATCAGTTGAGTTGGCAAAGAAGCGAGGCGCGTTTCCCAATTGGAAGGGGTCGATTTGGCATTCCTTAGGTTACCCCAAGATGAGAAATGCAACTGTGACTACCGTTGCACCGACAGGAACAATTAGTATTATTGCGGGGGCTTCGAGCGGTATAGAGCCTTTATATTCAGGAGTATTTTATCGAAATGTGTTGTCAGGAGAGAAACTTTTAGAAATTCATCCTGCTGTAAGAAGAGCATTTGCTGGAAAAGGTGTTGTTTTGGAAAACGTTAATGATGATAAGATTGCAAATGTTCTTGGTCCCGCATGGTCTCCTGCTCCCCGTGTTCCAGTAGAGGCACATATCAGGATGCAAGCGGCTTTCCAGCGCCACTCGGATAGTGCAGTATCTAAAACAATTAATTTACCACAGAATGCAACTGTACACGAGGTTGAGCGCGCGTATCGTTTAGCTTACGAGCTGGGGTGTAAAGGGATTACTGTTTATCGCGATAAAAGTAAGCCTACACAGGTTTTGGTGGCAGCAGCTTCTTCATCTACTGTGTCAGAAGAGTTTTGTCCGAATTGCTGATTTAGGGTTGTGAAAAAAACGACTTTACAGAACAATTGTATGTAAGATGAAAAAATTGATTTGGATCGTTCTACTTTTTTTCCCATTTGTTCTTCATTCTGGGGATGATTCGTGGGTGCAAATAGGAGATATGCAAGTTCATCGAAGTAATGTGAGTTCAATGCCAGGCCCAGATGGTGCTGTAAAGTTAGATGTTGAGCTTTGGGAAGATGGGATTTTGCCATTTGAATTTGATTTTGAAATCACCCCTTATCAAAAGGATCTTTTCTTAGAGGCCTGTCATGAGTGGGAAAGCGTTGCGAATATTCGTTGTGTTGAAGGTGAGTATAAAGACCGAAAAATTACAGTTTCTGATAGCAGCTTCTGGGGGTGTTATGCGATCTGGGGAATGGGAAGCAGCTTTGTTTTTTTGAAAAGGCAGATGAATTTAGCGAACAATTGCTGGAAGAAGCCAATTATCATGCATGAGATAGGACATGCTTTGGGATTGATTCATGAACATCAACGCATGGATCGAGATCAGTATGTTGTGATTCAAACCGAGAATCTTGCGTCTGGATTTTTATGGTTAAACGAAAAGGTGAACTTTGGGAATCAAGATTCAACACCCTTTACGCCGTATGATTTTTTGTCGATTATGCATTACCCACGACGGGCTTTTTCTAAAAACGGATTTGATACGATAGTCGCTCAGCCAGGCTACGAACAGTATCAAGATGTCATGGGGCATGTTGTGGAGTTATCCGAAGGCGATGCCCTTAGTGCAGCGAGACTTTACGGCGTACGTCAATAGTGCTACTCCCCTATCATGATTAAATTCTATTATTCCAAAGCCGCATGTTCTTTATCAGTTCACATTGTTCTAGAAGAGCTGGGTATTCCTTACGAAGCTCATTCTGTAGATATTCGACAGCCTGCAACAGATGAGTATTTGAAAATCAACCCTATGGGAGCTGTTCCAGCAATCATTATGGATAATGGTCAATCCTTGACTGAAGCTGCGGTGATCATCCAGTATCTTTGCGATATGAAAGCAGACAAGGGGCTTGCACCTAAGCAAGGAACAATGGAGAGATATCGATTTCAAGAAATTTTGAATTTTATCTCTACGGAGATACACAAGGGGTTCGGTCCTCTGTGGTCGCTTGATGCGATTGTTCAAGATGTGACAGCGCAAGCAGAAGCGAAAAATTATTTTACACAAGAACTAGGCAAACGATTTGATGTAATGGAGGCAAAGTTATCTACACAGAATTTTTTAATGCCCACAGGCTATACAGCAGTCGATGCATACGCTTATACGATTTTGAATTGGTCCAATTATTTGAAGGTTGATCTATCGAAGTGGCCTGCAATTAAGACTTATATGGATCGTGTGAGGTCTCGTCCTGCAACAGAGAAAGCATTAAGAGCCGAGGGACTTCTTAAATAAAGTCCATTAAATTCAATCTATTAATGCACTGGGTTGATTAATTTTTTAAGCTCCCACATAATTATGTAAAGGGATTATCTTTGGGGGAAATTAATATGAAATCAATTCTGGGTGTTTTTTTAGCTAGTGCATTTTTAATGACTCACACAGGTTGTGGTGTGGATAACAAGTTTTCTACTTCCAGTATGCTTTCCGGTATAAATGGCCAAACTAAACTTGTGGAAAGTGGAACAAATGGTGGAAGCAGTACACAAGGCAATGGAATGCAAGATGGTACTAAACCCAGTATAGATTGCAATTACGATAAAAAATATGAATGTAAGCCGAGTGATGCTGATTACAATAAAGAAGTTGTGAATGATGTGGTGGTTTATACTTCAAACTCATCCAACGCAAAAAAAGTAAGGATTTGTCATATTCCTCAGGGAAATCCTGCAGCGAAACAAACCATTTGTGTGGCTATACCTGGGGCTGTAGAGGGTCATGGAGTTTATCTCGATGGTTCTAAGGTCGGTGGTCACGGTGGTGACTACGTGGGTGAGTGTAAGTAGAAGACTACGTTTAATAATCTAATCTAAATATCCGCCAGGCTTGTCAGCTGACAGTATTTCACATACTATTTTCCCACCTGGGGGATCGTTATGAAACATTTATTATTTAGTTTCGTGTTTTTGTTCTCAACTCATGCGTTCGCAGAATGCATTACGATTGATTTTTTTGCTGCTGAGAGGGAGTGCGCAAATGGTTTCTGTTTGTTGCCGCTTTCGTTGCCGGAGTCAATTCGTTTAGATTTAGATCTCATGGGAGAAGGGCAGTATGTTTATAAAAGAGAGTTGAGAAATATTCAGATCGAAGGTGTTTTAAAGGTAAGGAAGGACCTTGTTACGAGGGAGTATTGGATCTCCATTGTATCACAGTATCGACAGGGTAGCGGAATGGCTTTTGGAAAAGTTGAAAATGAGTTTAATGTTTCTGATTTGAAATCATTCTCACCCGTTGAAGTTTCTGGAAATGGACTTTACTTGGATCAAGTATACTATGCACCGAGTGTTGCTGTATATTCTCAGAGTAGGGATTTGTGTAAATAAGTCAGTGTATTTCTGAATGCGCTTTTTGAACGGCGATAATTTTTACAAAACGGTAATGTAGACAAAACCACACAAAAGTAGAGTGTCTTTTAACCGCGATAGCTTGACAGGCTTTGGGTTTTTTTCTAGGTTCGCGACCAATATCTAAGGAGATTTTATGTATAAGGTTATTTATACTTTTATTGCTGTTTTTTTAATTTCTAACACGGTGACTGTTTACGCGAGTTCCTCATCTCGTTCTACGAAAGATATTCTTCAGGAGATTGCAGATAATGCGGAAGTAGCTAATGGCTCTACTGAGGTTAAGGAGTATAATGCAAAAACTCTTGATGTGAGCAAGGAACTGAGTAATGACCTAAAAGTAGCTCAAAAGCATTGGGATGGGTGCGGTCCTTTTAAGACAACAACTTATCGTCGAGACTCAATTCGTGCATTAGAGGAGTACTCACATGATCAAAAAGTAATAGATGCACTCATGCATCTTTATCAGGAAAAAAAGATCTCTAAGAGTTACAGTATTAGCACAAACCATAACGTAGAATGCTCTCAAATCTGGGTGGAAATCTTTACAACAGATGGCTATAGACTAAGTCTTTGGTATGGGTTGGGAGATTAATCAGCAATATCTGTTGAACTCGACGATGTTGACTGGGTAGTTATTTTTTGATCGTTTGGTTCAATTTTCTTAGATGATGATTCGTGAATGGTAGCTTGGCAATCTTGGAGCGGGTGAAGGGGCTCGAACCCTCGACCTCAAGCTTGGGAAGCTCGCACTCTAGCCAACTGAGCTACACCCGCGCACCGAAAAGCGTTGAATATCATGCCTCGTTGACTGATCAGCAAATAAAATGATACATCCCCGACCAGGTTATGCAGGAATTCGAAGTAATCATTATAGGAGGTGGTCATGCGGGTTGTGAAGCGGCGCATGCAAGCGCACGAATTGGTAAACGCACGGCGTTAATTACCTTAAATCCTTCACGAATTGGCTTTATGTCCTGTAACCCTGCAATGGGAGGTTTGGCCAAGGGGCAGCTTGTCAAAGAAATTGACGCACTGGGTGGTATAATGGGTATGAATACCGACAAAACCGCTATCCAATATCGCAGACTAAACTCTAGCAAAGGACCAGCTGTTCGCTCCTCTAGAGCTCAATGTGACAAAGCTCTTTATGCAGTCCGTATGCAGGAGTATCTCGACACAGTTCCAAACCTAACGATCGTAAACTGTGAAGCTTCAGAAATTTTAATCGAAGGAAATTCTGTTGTAGGAGTTGGGCTCAAGGACGGAAGTATACTTACATGCCGCGCGGTTGTGATCACATCAGGCACTTTTCTTAGAGCTGTTATGCATACAGGATTTGAAAAGGAAGAAGGCGGGAGAGCGGGAGATATTGCTGCTACTGGACTAAGTGGGAGCTTAGAAAAATTGGGATTCAAACTCAAGAGACTGAAAACGGGAACCCCGCCCCGGTTGAATCGCAAAACCGTCAACTTCGAGCTTACAGAGCCTCAACCAGGCGATGAACGGCCTCTCCCCTTTTCGTTTTATTATAAACCAGAAAAATTCCCTCTCCTCCCACAAATCAATTGCTACATTACATACACGAACGAAAAAACTCATGAAGTGATCGAAAAAAATTTTTCACGTTCTCCTATGTTTACCGGAGTCATTCAAGGCATAGGTCCGCGCTATTGTCCTTCGATTGAAGACAAAGTAAAAAGATTTCGCGATAAAGAGCGGCACCAAATATTTTTAGAGCCTGAAGGCCTAAGCACAGATGAAATTTATGTAAATGGAATCTCCACTAGTCTTCCTAAAGACGTTCAAGAGGCATTCGTTCGTTCAATTGCAGGCTTGGAAATGGCAGAGTTTATTCGTTATGGGTACGCGGTTGAGTACGATAGCATCGATGCAAGGATGCTTAGAGCCACTCTTGAGTCAAAAGACTATAAAGGGCTCTATTTTGCAGGGCAAATCAACGGAACATCTGGATACGAAGAGGCAGGAGCGCAAGGCTTGGTTGCAGGCATCAATGCAGCTTTGGCTATAGACGAAAAGGATCCCTTTATTCTTTCTCGATTAGATGGGTACATCGGCGTTCTTATCGACGATTTGATTTTGAAGGGTACAGACGAACCATACCGTATGTTTACCTCACGGGCTGAGTATCGATTACTTTTGCGCGAGGACAATGCGGATCTAAGGCTTAGTGAAATGGGCTATAAAATAGGTCTTTTAGGAGAAAGTGAATTCCGTATTTTTGAAAAAAGAAGAGATGAAATTTCAAGCTGGAAAAAAACTTTAGCTACAACTTATTTTTTGCCTAATGAAAAAATAAACACATGGTTCGTTAGAAATGAGCTTAGTCCACTGAAAGATCGAGTTTCTGCTGAAATATTACTCAAAAGACCTGAAATCACATGGAATGAGCTTTGTGAACTTGGGATTGAAGGGCAGCATGTTGCTCACGATATTAGAGAACAAGTCGAAATTCAGATTAAATATGAAGGTTACATTCAGAGAGATCTCGATATTTTAGAAGGTGTTCGCAAGAATGAGCTACTGAGGATCCCTGCGGAGTTATGTTTTGATGATATTCCAGGTCTTTCTTCAGAAATTCGAGGACGTTTTTTGCAAACACGTCCCGAAACCATCGGCCAAGCCTCCAGAATGCCAGGAATTACACCGGCAGCAGTTGCAAACCTGATGATCTATCTCAAAATGCAGAAATCTCAAAAATCACAGAATATCGGCTCATGGAAGACGCCCAACAACTAAAAACACTTATTACTGATCGAAAATTGGTTTCAGATCCTATGGTTCTTGACCGGATTCTTGCATACTACGAGCTTTTATTAGCAGAAAATAGAGTTCAAAATCTCACTCGACTGATTTCGCCTAAGGATTTTATTGAGGGTCATCTCTTAGATGTTTTGACTTTAATCGACTCAGGGTTTCTTCAGTATCCTGCGCTTGATTTAGGCTCTGGACCCGGGGTTCCGGGCCTTTTAGCGTCGCTTTTTTCTTCAAATCCATGGGTGTTAGTTGAATCAGAAAAGTCAAAAGCTACATTTTTAGAAAACGCAGCGCAAAAACTTGTGCCTACTCACACTCAGGTCTATTACGGGCGAGTTGAAGAATATTTAAAAGTAAAAAAAGTTCAATCTATAGTTTGTCGGGCAGTAGGAACTGTAGAAAAAATTTATGGATGGCTACGACCTTGTTCTACGTGGAACAATTTAATACTTTTTAAAGGTCCGGGATGGGAAAAAGAGTGGGGTGAGCGCGTTAAATCGTCCAAGGTAAACGAATTGAAGGTTGTTCAAGAGAAAAAATATTCGGTTGGGGACGAGAAAAAAGAAAGAATCTTGATTAAGCTCGTTAGAGCCTAAAATATGTTCCACGTAGAACAAAATTTTTTTTTAAAACCTCTTGCCTCGTTAGATATTCACGGTTAGCCTTTTATTAAGGCTAACCAATTTTGGAGAGCAAAAGTTTGAATAGTTTTTGAATAACCACACAACCACAAACCATTTTGGGAGCGCCCAGGTTGGCGCTCCCATCAAGGGTTTTCGTGAGTATTCAAAAAAAATGAGGTTAAAAACGTGGGCAAAATTATTGCAGTAACAAATCAAAAAGGTGGGGTTGGAAAAACAACTACTACAGTGAATTTGGCTGCTTCCCTAGCTGTAGCGGAGAAAAAAGTTTTAGTGGTAGATTTTGATCCACAAGGAAATGCAACTTCAGCATTGGGAATTGATCGCAGCACACTTGAAGGAGCAAAAACAGTTTATCATGCACTTATAGGCGAAGGAAAAATGAGCGAGATTATTCGTCCTACGGAGATGGAATGTTTATTTGTAGCTCCTGCGAATAATGAATTAGTGGGTGCTGAGATTGAACTTGTCAGCGCATTTGCTCGAGAAACAAGGCTGAAAACAGCACTTTCAGAGGTTAAAGATCAGTACGATTATATTTTTATTGATTGCCCACCCTCGCTTGGACTTTTGACAGTGAATTCACTTTCAGCGGCGGACAGTTTTTTGGTTCCTTTACAATGTGAGTACTTTGCACTTGAAGGCCTAAGCCAACTCTTGCAAACAGTTCAGCTTGTGAAGCAAAATTTAAACCCAAACTTAAAACAAGAAGGCATTGTTTTGACAATGTTTGATATTCGAAACAATTTAGCTAACGAAGTAGTGAGAGAAGTAAGAACGCATTTTTCGGATTATGTTTTTGAGACCATGGTGCCCAGAAACGTGAAACTCAGTGAGTGTTCAAGTTTTGGGAAGCCCATCGTTCTTTACGACATTGACTCAAAGGGGTGCCTTGCTTATCTCAATTTAGCTAAGGAGTTTTTAGGAAAAAATCAGTCTCCAGGTTTGACAGTCGAGAATTTACAAAAAACAGGCGAATCTGAAAGCCACTTAGAACAGGTTACGACAGTTTAGGGGGGATTTTGTCAACAAAGCCAGCATTAGGAAAAGGTTTAGCTTCTTTATTTCCAGGAATTCAAACAAGTCAACACCCGCCGGTGTCGCCCCCTCCCCCATTAGATATGGGTGACGGTGCCGTATCGGCGGGTCCTCCGCTGACAGCGCCATTGCAGACAGCGAATCGAATTCCTGGCATTAGCATGGCAAATGTAGATGAAATTCAAGCAAGCCCATTCCAGCCCAGGAGAGACTTTGACTCTGCAGCGATTGATGAACTTGCTCAGTCCATTAAGACAAACGGAATTATTCAGCCTTTAGTAGTACGAAAAACGGCAGATGGATATCAGTTGATAGCAGGAGAAAGACGCCTAAGAGCTGCAAAAGTAGCTGGCTTAAAGCATATCCCGATCGTGATTAGACGTTCCACTGACCGAGAAGCGATGGAAGTCGCGATTATCGAAAATATTCAGAGACAAAATCTAAACTGCGTAGACGAAGCTTTGGCTTATATGAATCTGATGCGTGAATTTTCCTTAACTCAGGAGGAAATAGCGGAGCGAGTTGGGAAAGATCGGGCAACGGTGGCTAACTTTCTAAGAATTTTGCGTTTATCTGATCAAATAATTCAGGATTTAAGGACAGAGATTTATAGTTTTGGACATGCAAAAGCACTTCTTTCTCTAGAAGATCCTTCTGAGCGGATGAAAATTCGTGAACAAATTGTAAAAAAATCCTTAAGTGTTCGTGAAACAGAGGCAATGATTGCCGAGTTGAAGAACCCAACGTATCCGAAAACACAAGAAGAGCAAAAACCGGCAACACCGCTGGAGAGTAGATTCGCCCAACTTTCTCAAGACTTAACGCATCAGTGGTCTGCAAAAGTGGAAATTAAGGGGACGGATAAAAAGGGTAAAATTACATTTTCTTACGGATCAAGAACAGAGCTTGATCGAATCATCGAAGCACTCCAAAATAAGTAATATATGGCTAAGCCCACCGGATTAGATGTACCAGTTACTCACCCAGCTGTCACAGGAGTGATCGATCACGGATGTGAGTTTGAGGGGAAGCTTTGCTTCCAAGGTACAGTGAGAATCGCTGGTACGTTTCGTGGAGAAATCTTTACCCCGGACACATTGATAGTTGGAGAAGGTGCGAGAATTCAAGGACAAATTGAGGCAGGAACCGTAATTATTAGTGGTGAAGTTTCGGGTACCGTGAAGGCAAAGTATCGCGTTGAAATTCATCAGCCGGCAATTTTTCGTGGAGACATTCATACTCCTAGTTTAAGTGTGGACGAGGGTGTAATTTTTGAAGGCAGCAGCAAAATGGCCAATCAGCATACTGTACCTGAGCGTTCATTCATGGTTTCCCAAAAGAATTAAACACTTGACCGTGTTATCTGGCGCATGTTAGCCACTCCTAAAAGTTTGTATACTTAGGAGATTCTTCGGTGGCGGCGATTTTAGAGCAACTGGGATTAGACTCTACATTTTATATCCAGCTCGCACTTTTTTTTGTTTTTTATCTTATTCTTTCTCAGGTTTATTTTAAGCCTTTTCTTAAGTTATTTGAGATGCGCCACAAAAGGACTGTAGAAGACAAAGAGTCTGCAGAGAAACTTATGGCTCAAGCAGAGGCCAAGTTCGAAGAGTACAAACGGCGCATGACAGAAGAAAAATTGGCTGCTCGAAAAGAGTATGAAGATCTGATTGCGGAAGTTCGCAAAGAAGAGGCTTCTATTGTTGGTCAAGCGAAAGAGGAAGCACGAAAAATTACCCAAAGATCAGCTGAGGCAATTTCGCTACAACAAGCAGATTTAAAGAAACGACTTGAAGGTGATGTAGATCGATTAGCAGAGATGCTTTGTGAGAGGTTGGGATAATGCAAAGTTTGCTTTTTCCATTTATTAATTTTTCGATTTTGGTAGCAGCGCTAGTTTATTTTTTACGCTCCCCTATTCAACAGTTTGTTAAAGGTAGACACGAACAAATCGGAGACGAACTTAAGAAGGTTCGTGAAATGCTTAAGCAAAGCCAAGAGAAATTTGACGAGTTTTCAGCAAAATTAAAAGCAATGGGAGCGGAAACACAGGCGCTTCATCAACAGGCCAGACAAGATGCTCAGGCGGCTAAGGTTCGAATGATTGAGGCTGCGAAGAAGAATGCGCATTCTATTGTAAATGAGGCAAATGAGGTTGCACAAGGAATGATGGGAACATTTAAAGATCAGCTTTATATTGATCTTTGTAATTTGGTTTTAGACCGTGCGGAAAAGATTCTTTCAAAGAAATTAACAGGAACAGATCGAGCTCGCATTCGAAGTGAATTTACAAAACAAATTGAGGCAGTCCGATGAGTGTAGCGATATCCTATGCACAAGCGCTTTATCAGGTGGCAAATTCAGAAAAAGGCGCGGCAGCTGCATTGAAAAAAATTGAAGAACAATTGGACAGTCTAGCGACGGCTATTCACGCCTCCACGCAGCTTAGAATATCTTTGCACGGCCCTGTGAGTACATTGAAAGAAAAGATAGCTATCATGAATGAGTTGGCAAAAAATTTAGGTTGTTCCCCATTGATGGTTCAGTTTCTTTCTATTTTAATTCGGAAAAATCGGTTGAAGCTGCTTCCTTCTATTGTTCGTGCATTTAGATCAGCACGTGTAACAGGTGAAGGCGGCTTAATGGGAACTATGATTTCTGCAGATTCGTTGAGTGAAGCAGATCTTCAAAGTTTGGTAGATGCTTTTAGTAAAAAATTGGGCAAGAAAGTGACATTTGATTCGAAAACAGATGCCGCGCTTCTTGCTGGAGTAAAAGTTACGGTGAGCGGAGTGACTTATGATGGTACACTTCGTTCCCAATTGCACAGGCTTCGTGATCGGCTCGTGATGGGCACGATGGGTGAGGCTTAAAAAACAAAGGACGTCGTTATGCAAATTAGACCAGAAGAAATTACACAAATTTTGAAGTCTCAGCTTTCTAATTTTGAAAAGCGCTTAGATGTATCTGAGACAGGGACAGTAGTTACAGTGGGTGACGGAGTGGCTAAGGTTTATGGATTAGATAAAGCCATGGCGGGTGAGTTAGTTGATTTTGGAAGTGGTGTTTCTGGGATGGTGTTGAATCTTGAAGAAGAGAGTGTCGGGATTGCAATTTTCGGTGATGATACCCAGATCAAGGAAGGCACAACAGTTAAGCGCACAGGAAAAATTGTACAGGTCCCAGCGGGGGAAGAATTATTAGGTCGTGTGGTCAACGCTTTAGGAATGCCCGTTGATGGTAAAGGCGAAATTAAGGCTAAACACTACCGTCGTGTAGAAGTTAAGGCTCCTGGGATTGTTGCTCGTCAATCAGTAAAAGAGCCGCTTCAAACAGGGATTAAAGCCATTGATTCTATGATTCCAATTGGTCGTGGACAACGAGAGCTCATCATTGGTGATCGTCAAACAGGAAAGACCGCGGTAGCTATCGATACGATTATTAATCAAAAAGGACGCGGTGTTTATTGTATCTATGTTGCCATCGGACAAAAGCAATCCACAGTGGCACAAGTGGTAGATAAACTCCGTCAGCATGGAGCGATGGAACATACGACAGTGGTTGTGGCAACCGCATCAGACCAAGCTCCTCTTCAATTCTTAGCAGCTTATACAGGCGTCACCATGGGAGAGTGGTTTAGGGATAATGGTAAACATGCATTGATTGTGTATGATGATTTGACTAAGCAAGCGCAAGCTTATCGTCAATTATCACTTTTATTGCGTCGTCCTCCAGGGCGAGAAGCTTATCCAGGGGATGTGTTCTATCTTCACTCTCGCTTACTTGAACGAGCAGCAAAACTTTCTGATAAATTGGGTGGAGGATCATTAACCGCACTTCCTATCATTGAAACACAAGCAGGTGACGTTTCCGCTTATATTCCCACCAACGTGATTTCAATTACAGATGGTCAAATTTATCTAGAGACAGACTTGTTCTATTCTGGTGTTAGACCTGCTGTAAACGTTGGTATCTCAGTGTCGCGAGTGGGAGGTAATGCACAGATTAAAGCAATGAGGCAAATTTCAGGAACATTGCGATTAGATCTAGCTCAATTCCGAGAGAAGGCAGCCTTTGCACAATTTGGTAGCGACTTAGATGCAGCAACACAAAGACAACTTGCTCGAGGACAAAGGCTTACTGAGATCTTAAAACAAGATCAATATGTTCCGATGCCAGTGGAAAGACAGGTTCTCATTATTTATGCGGGAACTAAAGGCTATTTAGATAAATATCCAACACCACGGTTACGCGAGTATGAAAAGCAACTTTTTGAGTTTATAGACAAGAAATATCCATCTATTTTTACCGACATTGTATCCAAGGGTAAGATTGACGATGAACTCGCTTCAAAAGCAGAAGGTGCATTAAAAGAATTCGAAGGAGTGTTTGTAGCTTAATATGCCAAGCGCAAAAGACCTTAAAAGACGAATTACTACGGTGAAGAATACGCAGCAAACTACGCGAGCGATGAAACTTGTATCGGCTGCAAAACTTCGTCGTGCTCAAGAGGCAATTACAAGTAATCGTCCTTATGCCCAAGAAATTGGTCGAATGATTAAGCTCATTGCTTCTTTAGTAGAGAGTCCAGTGGACTCCCCTCTTTTAGGTAGAGATAAACAACTTGAGGCAGGTGGACATAAGAAAAAACTTCTTCTTGTTGCAGTAGCCTCTGACCGAGGGTTGTGCGGCAGCTTTAACGCTAACATTATTAAGACTGTTGCTAGATTCCTTCAGTCTGAGCAATCTAGTGAGTATTCATCAGTTGAACTCGCGTTTGTTGGGCGACGAGGCTATGAATTTTTTAAAACCAAAAATGTAAATTTAGGGCCTTACTTTTCTGAAGCGGGTGGCAAAGTTACTTTCACAAAAGCAAAAAACGTAGCAGATGCACTGATTGAATATTACTTGTCCGGTAAGGCAGATGAAGTGAAGTTTATTTATAATGAGTTTAAAAATGCGGTTTCACAAAAGGTAGTAACAGAGAACTGGCTTCCCCTTGTTGGCGGGATTACGGGAACGGCTGGGTCGTCAGATTTTTCAGGGACGTACTTATGCAAACCAGATGCAGTAGAGCTTCTCGATCGTCTTCTGAAAAAGCATTTTGCAATTCAAGTTTATCGAATCATGTTGGAATCTCAAGCGGGCGAGCACGGAGCTCGAATGTCTGCAATGGAAAATGCGACTAAAAACGCAGGTGAAATGATTCGTAAACTGACATTGATTTATAACAAACAACGTCAGGCCGGGATTACAAAAGAGTTGTTAGAAATTATAGCTGGAAGCGAGTCACAGAAAACCGCTTAGTTTTTGATTAAGGAGAATATGAGTATGCAAAACGGTATGAAAACAAACATGGGCAGAATTAAACAAGTCGTGGGCCCCATTGTTGACATCGAATTTGAATCGGGTCAGTTGCCTGCAATTTTTCATGCAATTAAAGTGACAAACCCTTCTATTGACCCAAAAGAGTGGAACTTAGTTCTAGAGACCGCTCAACATTTAGGTGAAAACACGGTTCGTTGTGTAGCGATGGATGGAACTGATGGTCTAACTCGTGGCCAACCTGCTCTGGATACCGGGCAGCAGATTATGGTGCCTGTAGGTCGAGAGACTTTAGGTCGAATTTTGAACGTGATTGGTGACCCTGTGGACGAAGCAGGTCCTGTACCTGCGAAGAAGTACTACCCTATTCATCGACAACCCCCTACTTTTAGAGATCAAACTGTAACAGTTCAACCGTTTTACACAGGGATTAAAGTAGTAGATCTTTTGGCACCTTACGCTCGAGGTGGAAAGATCGGTCTATTTGGTGGCGCAGGTGTAGGCAAAACAGTTTTAATTATGGAGTTAATTAATAACATTGCTACTCAACACGGGGGGTTTTCGGTTTTTGCGGGCGTAGGAGAGCGAACTCGAGAAGGAAACGACCTTTGGATGGAAATGAAAGAGTCAGGCGTGATCAGCAAGACTGCGCTGGTCTATGGTCAGATGAATGAACCACCAGGTGCACGTGCTCGAGTAGCTTTGTCTGCTCTCAGCGTAGCAGAGTATTTCCGAGACGAAGAAAATCAAGATGTGCTGCTTTTCGTAGATAATATTTTCAGATTTACACAAGCGGGCTCAGAAGTGTCTGCATTATTGGGGCGAATTCCCTCAGCTGTAGGTTATCAACCAAACTTGGCTACTGAAATGGGAGAACTCCAAGAACGTATTACTTCTACAAGTAAGGGTTCAATTACATCAATTCAAGCGATTTATGTTCCTGCGGATGATTACACTGATCCAGCTCCGGCAACAACATTCGCGCACCTTGATGCTACGACTAACCTTTCCCGGCAGATTGCAGAGCTAGGGATCTATCCAGCGGTGGATCCGTTAGCTTCTACTTCCAGAGTTCTTGATCCAAGAATTGTCGGAGAAGAGCATTATAAAGTGGCGCGATCGGTTCAATCCGTATTGCAGCGCTATAAAGAGTTGCAAGACATTATTGCAATTTTAGGGATGGATGAGTTGTCAGAAGAAGATAAACTCACAGTGTCTCGAGCAAGAAAGGTGCAACGGTTTTTGTCTCAGCCATTCTTTGTGGCAGAGCAATTTACTGGCTTGAAAGGTAAATTTGTAAAAATTGAAGATACGATCCGTGCATTTAGAGAGATTGTTGAAGGCAAGCACGACAATTTGCCTGAGCAGGCTTTTTATTTGGTTGGAACGATCGAAGACGCAATTGAGAAAGCAAAGACGTTAAATTAATTTATGACACTTAAGCTTAGCATTCTTACACCAGAACGGCGGCTCATTGAGAACGAAACCGTGCAGTTCGTCAAACTACCCACAAGCGAGGGTGAAGTGGAGATCCTCCCAGATCATGCTCCATTGGTGGGATCCTTAGAAACAGGAGTATTCAGTTTTGTGAATATCCAAGGGCAAGCGACAACGGGTGTTATGACCACTGGTTTTTTTGAGGTATCTGGCAATCGTGTTGTCGTCAGTGCTGAGGTGCTTGAGCTTGAAGGTGAGATTGATGTGAATCGTGCAAAAACTGCACAGAAAAAAGCAGAAGATATGCTCAAGGAAAGTAGTCTTGAGCAACATCAGTTTGAGAAGTACCAACTGAAATTGCAGCGTGCGTTGATTCGTCAACAACTTGCCAATCAGAATCCTAGCCAAATCGATCACTAAGTCTTGTCATAGGCTTCGATCTCAGTTTATTATTATAAGTAGCCGAAAAGAATTCGCATGACTTCCAAGGACGGGAGAAGTTTTTTGATTTCTAAATTGCTTTTTACTACAGGCACAATTGCTCTGACGGCGACCTCTATGGGGTTGCTCGCAGGAAGTATCGCACTTCGTTCTTATGAAACTCAACCTAAAACATTAGTGAATTTACAGCCTATTTCATGGGTTTTTAATGCAAATTTTGCTTTCAATGAAAAGTCAGATTTTTTGAATAAGAATGAAATTGAGCTCAAACCATTTCAACCTGTAGCACTTTTAAAAATCAAAAAACCAGTTGAGAAAAAAGTTTTTCATCGAGTGATTGTGCAGACAGTAATTACAGATAGCATTCGTGAAACAAGAGCCGCACCAGGAATTGCCCCTATTTTGACTCCTAAAATAAAAATAGATATTCCCGCTTCAGAAGAAAAGGCTGCAGATGCTGAAGAAATGATCAAGATGCAGCAGCTTCATAAAATGTTACACACCAGTTATGTGGCACAGCTTGATCATAATGATCTAATGGATGAAGCAGAGATGACTACTCAATTGGCTATTCAAGACTCCCCTGCTCCGAAAAATTTTGACGATGCGGATCAGGTGACTACTCATGTTTCTGCACCGGCGGTTTTAGTCGTAGAGGAAGAGGTTTCTGTAGCCCCTGTAGTGAAGAGAGTGATTCATCATGTGATCAGAAAACTTAAAGCGGAAAAAGCTAAAGAGATTGCTCAAAGAAACGCAATTCGGAAATTAGAAAAGCAAGAAATTCAAAACAAAGCCAAGCATATTGCTTCAACTGTAGTTCCAGTAAAAGAATCTAAAATTATCGTTTTTCCTAAGATTGCATCTGCTCTAACAAACTTTAATGCCAAAAAAGTTTTAGAAGAAAGACCAGCTGAGAGCAAACAGATTGAAACGAATAATAATTATCAAAAACCACAAAGATACGAGCATGAAACCCCAGCACCACAAGTTGAACAAGAGCAACAAAAGCCACTTCAACAAAAGCAGGAAATAAAAACAATACAAGAGACACTACCTGTTAAAAAGGAAGTTCTTGTAGCTAGCAATAGCATTACTACTCCTATAGTTATTAACATTCCTCGCTGGAGTGACTACTCACCTACTCCAGCTCCAGTATCCCCCGCTCCTGCACAATCTCTTGTGAATACTCAACCCGAGAAAAAACAAGATTCAAATTTGATTGCAATGAATACTCATCCAGACAAAGCAGACACCGCAAATAACGCGCTCAATCAGTTAGATGATGTTCAGGCAGTAACATTTACTCCTGCAGACACAGTAGAAACAAAAAATACAAAAACTAAAAAAGATCTAGACTCAAAGACAAAGTACACAGAAGCCTTTTATTGGGGCGAAGACGCAGTTCAGGTACAGATCAACAATCTGACCTATAATAAGGTTGAGTCTACCGGTTGGAAAATTGCATCTAGTTCCACACATTGGAATACACTTTATTGGAGTTTTTCAAAAGAGGGTGCATGGGATGGAGCAATTCCTTTAATAGCAAATAACACTGTGCGAATGCTTGCAGCTTTGGTTGGAAATGAAATTACCATCGATACAGGAATTATTTTCGGGAAGTTAGCAAAAGGTTGGAAGGTTGAACTTTCTGGAAGATCTGATCGTGTGATTTATTTGGATTCAAAAAATCAAGTCATCACAGCAGGAAGTGAAACTTCGGATGAAGAAAAATATTTTGCTATATTAAATGCGGCACCTGGCGCGCACCTTTTATATGTAACTGATTTAGAAAATAAATCAGAAGGGGCGGTGGGTATTCCTGTGGTGAGTGGACATGCTACCTATTTGGATTTGTCTGAAATTCAGATGAAAACATTTAGCGGTCGTATTGCTGATGGGTCAGCGGCACAATTCAAAGGTTTAAAAGGTGTTCAAGTTCAAGTTGTAGGTCAAAGCTCTGCTGCTGCGGTTTCAAAGAAAAGTGGCGAATTCAAAATTTCAAATGTAGTGACTATTGGGAATTATCCGGTGTTTATCGAAACAACTCGGGCGAAAGGTTTTACTTATCGGAGTAAAATTCATCCTGATCACTTAGAAGATATCATTCTCTATCAAATGAGTGATCAGCAAATTGGAGAGTGGATAGGACAGCTTGAGGGCGGGGTAAGTCCAGAGAGTGGCGTAGTTTTGGCCGCTATTCCAGGCGTAGCTGTATCAGGAGAGTCGGAGTCTTTGTATGCAGTTACTAAGCCGCTTTTAGATCATGCAACGTTATTACCTGAAACATATACTATTAGTGCTGCAGGAAAACTGCAGGTAGGTATGCCGCTAGTGCCTTCATCAGCGCGCTCTTTATCTGTTCAGGTACCTGAGGGTCCCATGGTTTATTCCGTTCAAGATAAGAATGGGAAGACCTTGTGGTCTGAGTTGGTTATATCTTCGCCACGCGTTGTGAACGTGGTCGGACCTTATTAAGTTTTTTCTTTGGTGTAGTAATTCCTGTTAAATCATCTTCACGAGAGGGGATAGCAACCCAGAAATTTTTAGGTAAAATTGTGTGTATGTTTTTAACGTCAGGATTTAAAAATCTCAATTCTTGAAGAGCAATTTTGTTTGTTTTAGCAATTTGAATTGCGGAGAGACCGTTTTCGTTTTTATGAAATTTAATTGATGCATATTGAGGAGCGGGAGGAGTTCCGTAAAAATAGTTTTTGTAGGTCTCTGCGTGAAGAAGCGCTAAGAATTCTGCATAATAATTACGGCTCGCAAACCCCATTTTGTGCGGACAGGGTTTAAATAAAACACAGGATTTAGCATATTTTGTATCTTTACGATGTTTCATCAGACCTCTAAATCCATGATTGTATGCAGTGACTGCGTAAGGCCAAGATCCAAGGATTTTATGGTTTAATCTGAGAAGCCTTGCTGCAGCCACAGTTGACTTTAAAGGGGAGAGGCGTTCATCGATTTTAAACTTTTGATCCATGGTCATGTATTGTTTTGCAGTGGCTGGCATAAACTGCCAAACACCGGCAGCGCCGACGCGTGAGTTAGCATGCATGTTAAATGAGCTTTCTACGAGGCAAAGTCGGGTCAGTTCTTTGGGAAGGCCGTTTTGTGTGAAGATTTCTTCCATTTTTGGAAAAAAGGCTTCAGCTGCTACTAGACCACGGATGACGTTATCTCTTTGTCCTGTCTGTGCGCGTAGGTTGTATGCAAGGCTGGCAATAGGGTGTTTATGCTTAAGTTTTAGATACTGATTCCAAACTTCAGCTTCTTCTGGAGATCCAGGAAGGAGTCTCTTTTTAGAGCGGGAACGGTTTGCTAGTTTGCCGATAGCGGTGCGAATGGCTTGCATACGCCCTTGAATTTTACTTTTTGAAGCGATTTCGTAAACGACGGGATTACGTGCAACCAAGGCAAGAGGTCGCAGATCTACGACTTCATAAATCATCTCTGGGTGCTGAGCATCGAAGAGAACAACTTGTCGAGTAGAGTACTCTGTATAAATTTTCAGCCAGAACTCGACGGAGTATTTGAGAGCTGGTGGAATTTTGAATTCGTTTGAGATTTTATTTTCTGAGTCTTTTAAAACAAGCTCGCGAACGTTATCAAGATCGGCCGGGTAATAAAGATTTTCTTTGGAAAGATAGTGAGATCGAAGAAAGGGCTGCAAATCAAGTGGTTTAAGATCTGACATGGTGACTGTTCCATCGTAGGCGGCATACACGAATGCTTGCGGGAAAGTCGCTTCAGCAATGAAAGTCAGAAGTATAATGTGAGCGAAAAAACGCTTCATAATCCAGTCGGGCCTCCTTTGGGCCGCAGCCACATAAGCAAGAGGAATGCCTAAGGATTTGCTGGGCTGGTGCCAGAAGGGGGCTAGGGATTCTGTGGGGTTAAGATGAGGGGAAGTGAGTGGAAATGTTTGTTATGTCTAAGCTTTTGACGGGTGACTGGGTTATGTTAGTTTATCTGTTTGGGGGGGATGTAAATGCTATTTTTAATTTTTTTTCTAGTAAACAGCACTTTTGCTCATGCCACTCAAGTAGATTGTCAAAACTATTCTACGACACTTCAGTTGGATACAGCGGTACCTTTTCAATGCCACGAAATGAAACTGAGTGGTGTTTATCAGATGAAATTATGTAGTGATGACAGAGGGCTCTTGACTGCGGAGGATGGTTCTTTAAGACATTTGTTTATGGTAGGAGCAGTATGGATGGCTAGACAAGATACATTAGATTTTACAAACAAGATTGCTATAACCGAGATTCTTAAGATTGATCTGAGTCAAAAAAATTTTACGGTTTCAGTTGTCAAAACAAAATCTGATGGAACAATTTTAGAAGATTTGAATTGCTCAGGAATGCTAAAGTAGTTTTACCCTGGTCTTTTATAGACGCTATTTCCCCATCGGTCCTTTCCAACAAAAATCCAGCGGTCACGAAAGAATTTTTCCGACCAGCTTTGCATGAGTGCATACGAACATTCCTGTAATTCTGTTTCCCCAATATCCGCAGAACGTTTTTCAATAAACTTAACCTTTTGTCCTAAAATCATCTCACCACGGGTCCAGACCCAGTAATGATCTACAAGTAAAATACACGGCTCAGAAGTCCCACGAAGGCCCCCGTCTTCGTAAACTAATCGGCTTAAGTCGCCCATTTCGTTGGTAGGAAAATGATCAGATGAAAATCGGAAGTGCCAACACACTACTGAAAATACAATGCAAGCAATACTCACTGCAAATAGGCTTAATTTTTTTCTAATCCAAGAACAAATACTAAACCATCGCAAAGTAATGCCTTCGACCCCAATTGCAATTAAATAAAAAAACACAGGATAGATGGGCATCACAAAACGCATTTCTTTGTGTCCAATTAACATATGAGAAGCAACAAGCATTACAGCGGGAAAAACAATCCAAAAGTCTTCTTTAAGCCAGCGAATTTTTCTAGAAATAAACCCCAGTCCCATGAGCACAAAAAATGAACACCAAAACAAAATACCAAGATTGTTACCTATAGTTGAAAAATAAGTATACCAAGGGGAAACTCCATTGGAATCCACTACGCCGCCTAGTACAGCAACTTTGATGTATTTGTAGGAGCTGTAGTATGGATAACCCCAGGTCAACCAGTCCAGTAAACCTTGAAGGGTAACAGGAATTAAAAAACCTAAAATATAAAATGGGAAAATCTTTCTCTCCTTGCGAGTCAAAAGTAAGAGTATGCCTAAGGTTCCTGCCCACGGTAGAGCTTGAATGCGCATTGGAAAGGTTATGCCCATTAGAGCTCCAGCGATAATCCATTTTTTAATGTCATTGCTCTTGAGATTCCTAATGACCGTAGGCATGGCAATCCATAGGGCACAAAAAACCCATGTCTCTGTAAACGTTGTTGCGCTCCAGACGACCATAGTTCCAGAAAACGCGAGTAATCCTAATGCAACGACTTGAGAAAGAACTCCAAGGCCACGTTGCTTGAGTAAAATCCAAAACTGCCAAAGTGCAGCACAGGAGAAAAGTGAAGTGAAAATTCTACAGGCATAAATTGAAACAGGACCACCTTGAATCCCTAAAATTTTAAGTAGTGCTAAAAGTGGCATATATAAGGAAGGCACAAACCAAGATCGAACCCCATGGTACCACTCCCAGCTTTTCCAGCCGAAGCCGTTGATAACCCAATTGGCGGGTTCTAGAATCTGAAAGTGTTCATCCGGGTAAACGACAGTTAAGCTTGTTGCAGCAAAGCATATACGTAGTACGAAGCCAGCGGCCAACAGAATCCAAATAGAGTGCATTTCTATAGAATTATAAACGGGTTTTCATACTTGCGACAACATGTTAAGAGTTGTGCATGGAAGAAATGCAAAATCAATCTTTTCAAACACTCCCTTTTCAAGCTCTCATGGAAAAACTTCAGCAAACGGTTAAAAGGCTTGAAAGTGGTGAGCTCAGTCTCGAAGATTCTCTTAAAAGCTTTGAAGAGGGGATTAAACTAACACGTGCTTGCCAAGCGCATCTTAGTGCTGCGGAACAGAAAGTCGAAATTCTCATGAAAGCAAACCAAGACGGCACGGTTGAAACCCAGACTTTTAATCCTCAGAAAGTGTGAAAAAAAGAATCGATCTTGTTTTAGTTGAAAAGGAGTTGGCTCCATCGCGAGAGCGTGCGCAGGCTCTGATCCTCTCAGGAAACGTGCTGGTTCAAGATCAACCGATTGATAAACCAGGGACTTTGATAGATCCACAGTCTGAAATCCGAATTCGAGGCGAAGATCATCCCTATGTTTCAAGGGGAGGGGTAAAGCTAGCAGCAGCGCTAGATGAATTTAAAGTTTTAACGCAAAACCGCATTGCGTTAGATGTCGGGGCTTCCACAGGCGGATTTACACAAGTGATGTTAATGCGAGGGGTTAAAAAAGTCTACGCGCTAGATGTAGGTCATAACCAGTTGGATTGGAAAATTCGCAATGACCCTAAGGTGGTAGTGATTGAGAAGGTCAATGCTCGAGAGATGGATTTTCAGGTAATTGGGTCACAAGTGGATTTGATTACTGTAGATGTCTCTTTTATTTCCCTAAAAAAAATTTTACCTGCCTTGATTCAGTTTTCACATTTAAAGACAGATTGGATTACTCTTATTAAACCACAGTTTGAAGTAGGTAGAGAAAAAGTAGGAAAAGGAGGCATCGTCAAATCTGAGACAGATCATGCCACTGTGGTTCAAGACCTCAAGAACTGGAGCGAAACTATTGGATTGAGATCCCTAGGCTTGATAGAATCTCCTATTAAAGGCACACAAGGTAACAAAGAGTTTTTGGCTTATTGGAAGCTAAAATCATGAATCAAAAAAAATCTCTCAAATTTATTTTATTTGCAGGACTTCTCTTTTCTTGTTTTGCTTGTGCGACAACTCAATCAGCACGTGTATCTCCTCAAGAGCAAGCGTATGCGGGCAAGGATGGAGTTGTAGAAATCTATGGACCACCAAAGCCTGCAGCACCTGAGACCTATGGTCCAGAGCGTCCTTCACAACTCCCCATTGTTTTAGTTTTAGGTCCTGGACTAGCGCGTGGATATGCTTACGCTGGAGTTTTTAGAGCCCTTACTGAAGCGCGGATTCCAATTGCAGCCATTCTTGGAACAGAGATGGGAAGTTTAATGGGGGCACTTTATGCTACACGGGGAAGTATTAATGATTTTGAGTGGGCATTGCTCAAGTTAAAAAAAGAAGTTTTTATAGGAGAAGAAGGAGGGTTTTTTTCAAAATATTTTAACCCCAAAAAAAATGATAAAAAATTACATGAGACTTTGGAAGAGATATTTGGGACAAAAAAATTAGAAAACTCTAAAATTCAACTCCGTGTAGCTTTACAAAACGAAAAAACCCAAGCTCTTTCAGTGCTTTCTTCAGGAAATGCAGTGGATATTTTGCGTGCAGCATTGGGTACTCCAGGAATATTTTTTGCTGCTCCATGGAGAGGAGAGTCTTTTGTGTCTGCGACTCGAGCCAAACCATTTTTGGTAACGGAGGCTCGTGCAATTGGTGCAGGGCCTGTAGTTGTTTTTGATTTAATCAGTACTGCTCCCGTTTTTCAAAAGCAAGAGGTGGATTCATTCATGAGTGAGGCTGCTAAAAACGCAGAGGAAGAACTAAGAGGAGCAAGTCTTGTGATTCGCCCCGATCTACGAGATATTGGTTACTTAGATTTTGATAAACAAACTGATGCAGCATATAGGGGAAAACAAGCAGTTTTAAGTCATTTAGATGAGATTAAAAATCTTATGAGCGGACAAAAAACATCAGAAAGTAGATAAAAGCTGTGAAAGAAATTGATGAAACTCAAAATTATTCTTGGATTATAAAGACGCTTTTTTTCCTAGCAATTATAGGTAGCCTTGTTCTTTGTGTATTAGGGGGAGGAGTTTACTTATATTTTTCAAAGGGCCTCCCTGATATTGTGCAGGTTTCGGATTATAAACCCCTTACGGTTACCCAGGTCATTGCAGGACAGGGAGATAAAGCTGAAGTCATCGGAGAATTTTTCATAGAAAAAAGGTATGTTATACCTTATGAAAAAATGTCTGATCTTCTTGTACGAGCTTTTATCGCGGCTGAAGACGACCAATTTTTTGAGCACCCAGGGATTAATGTGGCCAGCATTATTCGTGCAAGTATTGCAAATTTTAGAGCAGGTCATGTGGTACAAGGGGGTAGCACGATTACCCAGCAGGTGGCTAAGTCTTTGCTCCTCACTTCGGAGAGAAGTTTTATTAGGAAAATTAAAGAAGTCATTTTAGCAAATCGAATTGAGAGAAATTTAAGTAAGCAGCAGATTCTCTATCTCTATCTAAACCAAATTTACTTAGGTAGAGGAGCCTATGGTGTTCAAGCTGCTGCACGAGTTTATTTTCACAAGGATGTGCAGGCATTAACATTAGCAGAAGTGGCTTTGTTAGCAGGAATGCCGCAAGCTCCGAGTCGTTATCATCCGATCAACAACCCCAAAGAATCTAAAAAAAGACAGATTTATGTTTTAAGGAGAATGTTCGAGACGGGATATATTAATGAACAGCTCATGAATGAGGCGATTATCCAACCGCTTAAAATTTATCCAGATGAAGATTTGAACAAAAAGTATGCACCTTACTATGTAGAGCATGTAAGAAAACATCTAGTTGAAAAATATGGGGACAAAAAAATTCTAGAAGAAGGTCTTACAGTCTACACTCCAACTACACGAACACTATCTTACGCAGCTAAAAAAAGCTTACAAGAAGGGCTTCAAGCAGTAGATAAGAGGATAGGATATCGAGGGCCTGCGCATCATTTAAAAACTCAACCAGAGATTGAAGATTTTATTTCTTCTTCTCGTGTCAAGATGATCAATCGTAAATTGGGTTACGAGCTTTTACTTAATGATGGGGTTATTGATTCAAGTAAAGCAGCTCAACTAGAGGGCATACAAACTGATGTCCAGCTTCTTAATTTAAACGAAAGCTATGATGCTGTAGTCTTGGCAGTAGACAATAAACTAAAAAAAGCGATCATTTCTATAGGTCCAGTAAAGGCAGAATTGCCTATGGAAAACATGACATGGGCGCATCCTGTTAGGCAAGATCGGTTGGAAAAATTTCATAATGACCAGCCCAAACTTCCTTCACAAGTTTTAAAAAAGGGAGATATCATTTTTGCAAAGGTGCTGAGTATTACCGGAGAGGTTGTTGTTACGGCACTTGATCAAGAACCTCTCAAGAAGGGACAAGGCATACAGGGTGCCGTTTTTTCCGTTGAGGCAAGCACTGGAAATGTTTTAGCAATGGAGGGTGGTTTTGATTTTGCGGAATCGGAGTTCAACCGGGCGATCCAAGCACAAAGACAACCTGGGTCTTCATTTAAGCCTATTATTTATGCAGCAGGATTAGAGGCTGGTTACACGCCGGTGTCAGTTTTGGTTGATTCACCCTTAGTCTATGAGGATGAAGAGTCCGGCAAGTGGAAGCCGGGCAACTTTGAAGAGAGATTTTATGGAGATACAACATTTAGACAGGCACTCATTAAATCAAGAAATGTTCCCACTATTAAAATAGTTCAGTCTTTGCAGGTTTCAAAAATTATTGAGTACGCTAAACGAATAGGTCTTAACGCCCAGATGAATCAAGATCTATCGATCTCTTTAGGGAGCGGTGGAGTGTCGCTTCTTGAGATGACAAAAACGTATGCCTTGTTTCCAAGATTAGGTCGGAGAGTTACACCTGTATTTATTAATAAAGTCGTTGATAGAGATGGAAAAGTGCTAGAGGAATATTTGCCACAAACGTTACCTTTAGTGGTTAAAACACCAGCACCCATTGCACTTGTTTCCTCTATCCCATCGAGTACACCGACAGCGACACCAACTAGTTCTCCCACCCCATTAGCAGCAACTAATGTGCTAAAAAGAGTCATACCAGAGATCTATCCATTAACAGATGATCCAGATCAGGTGATGGATCCTCGTATAGCCTATATGATGTGTCACCTGATGAAGGAAGTAGTGAATTATGGAACAGGGCATGCAGCAAAAAGTTTAGAAAGAGTGGCAGCAGGGAAAACTGGTACAACGAATGACTTTAATGATGCATGGTTTGTGGGTTTTACTCCTGAGGTGGTAACAGGTACTTGGGTGGGGTATGACAATCAAAAGGTCATTGGTCCCAATGAAACTGGGGCGAAAACTGCGTTACCGATTTGGATATCTTTTATGCGAGAGGCCATAAAAAGCTATCCTATGGACAGTGATTTTACGATACCCCCTGGCATTGTGTTCGCGAGCATTGATCCAAATACCGGGAAATTACTGCCTCCGAATTCATCGCAAGCGATAAAAGAGGCATTTATAGAAGGCACAGAGCCGACGGAGGGTGTCGACCAGGATAACCTAAGACCTCAATCTCAAAGCCAATTTTTTAAAGAAGATACAGAATAGTTCCGAAACGTCATTGGGGGGGAATGCTTTTCCCAATGACGGCGTACAGAGTTTCATTTTCATTATCAGCAGCGATCCATTTACTTTTTTTCCTTTTGCTTTTTGTTTACTCAACGCAAAAAGCAGTGGAAAAGACGCCAAGACCAATATGGATCGAAATTGACGCGAAGCAAAGCAAAAACTCCCGAAATCAAATTGTACAAACTTTACCAGCAGAGACAGTTAAAGAAGCAAAACCAGATGCATTTTTAGGGGAGAAAAATCAAATTGTTGAAAAAGAAACCGCGAGTCGACAATTTAGAGAAGCAACTGCCACTCGTCCTTCTACTAAGACAGCAAAAAAAGTAGATTCGGCTGAAAAGGTAGCGCTTAAAAATTTGGGAGTCCCTATTTTGGCGCAAGCAAAAAATCAGGTTTCAACAGGACAGGTAGATGAGCCTAAACCTCAGTGGGCAGAGCAGGGTAATATTCCTCAGGATTATGTAAAAGGAATGAATGAGTCAGAAAAGACATTATTGAATACCAAGGAATATGTTTTTTATGGTTACTTTCAAAGAATTCGAGAAAGGTTAGACAGAGCTTGGGTACCTCTTTTAAAGGAGAGGCTATTAAAACTCTATCGTAGGGGTAGGCAGTTAGCGAGTGATACCGACCATTCAACTCGAGTTTTAGTGGTCTTGAATCCAGAGGGAGAAGTAACGCGTGTTCAGATTCTAACAGAGTCTGGAACCGCTGACTTAGACGAAGCGGCTGTAGCTGCATTTAATGATGCGGGTCCATTTCCAAATCCGCCTCGGGGGATTATTAACTCCAATCATGAAGTAGAAATACCGTGGGAATTTATCTTGAAGACTTAAGGCGTTCTAAGCCTTCTTGTGTGAGATAAGATGACCAGATGTCATTCATTTTAAAAAAAGTTTGCAGAATTCTCTGAGCGGCTTCTTTTTCGCTCGTGCCTTGTAGTTTTGCAAATTGTCGAATTGCGGCTAAAATAGCTCGAAACTCAGCTGTTTCCATTACTTTCTGTAGCTCTACAGAAAAGTCACGCCCTTCTTGTGTGTTTTTCTCAGCATGATGACCCACAAGTGCGGTGTTAAAAACTTTTGCCAAATCATCCACTGGAAGCGTTGCATGAGTTGAAGCAGATGAATATTGTTGTGAATGAGATGTAATCATTAGAGAAATGAGACCTTAAACCTAAAAATTTGGAAAGAACAGAGAAAAGTAGTCAAGACTTTTTTCTCTAAAATTGGTAAGGGAGTTAGGGATGGAACAAGGTAAATTTGTAGATAGACATATTGGACCTAGAGCAAATGATATTGAGAAAATGTTACAGTTTTTAAAAATATCCTCGCTCGATGCTTTGATCGATCAAGCTATTCCATCGCATATTCGTACGCGCAAACCTCTTGTACTTGATCCTCCCATGAGCGAAGTGGAAGCGTTAAATGAATTAAAGAAAGTCGCGAGCAAAAATACAGTTTCTAAATCCTTTATTGGTATGGGTTATTCAGATTGTGTTACTCCGACTGTGATTCTAAGAAATATTTTAGAAAATCCTGGTTGGTATACGCAATATACGCCATACCAAGCAGAGATTGCTCAAGGCCGACTAGAAGCATTACTGAATTTTCAAACTATGATTATTGACCTCACAGCGCTCCCTGTTGCAAATGCGTCTTTATTAGATGAGGCAACAGCGGCTGCAGAAGCGATGATGCTTTGTTTTGTTGCGGCACAAAAAGAGGCCACACGAGCTTTTTTTGTTTCCGCATCTTGTCATCCTCAAACAATTGAAGTGATTCGTACTCGCGCTCGACCTTTGGGAATAGAAGTTATTGTAGGGGATCATCAAAAATTTGATTTTAAAAAAACTATTTTTGGCGCACTGGTTCAATATCCAACAACAGAAGGTATTGCCCAAGACTATAAAAAGTTTGCAGAACAAGTTCATCAGGCCGGCGCGCTATTTGTTGTTGCTGCAGATTTGATGAGTTTGGCGTTGTTGGTTCCTCCTGGAGAATTCGGAGCGGATGTAGCAATTGGCAGTACGCAAAGGTTTGGGGTGCCTCTTGGGTATGGTGGGCCCCATGCCGCATTTTTGGCTACACGTGATGAGCATAAAAGGTTAGTTCCAGGAAGAATTGTAGGTGTTTCAAAAGATGTAGATGGTCATTCGGCTGTTCGGTTAGCTCTACAAACACGGGAGCAACATATTCGTCGAGATAAGGCGACTAGCAATATTTGTACTGCTCAGGTTTTACTCGCAATTTGTGCAGCTATGTATGCAGTTTACCATGGACCTAATGGGATTAGAAAAATCGCAGAACGAATTCATCTTTTGACTTTAGCGCTACATATGGGACTTGAGCAGCTAGGTTACAAAATTCAGCATTCGTCTTATTTTGATACGCTTTTGGTTTCAGTTTCAGGCGAATTACAGCGAGAGCTTATACAGGCTGGTGCCAATGCGTTGTTTAACTTTCGGGCTTTAGAAGGTTTAGGGGTTGGAATTTCCTTAGATGAGACAACAGATCTTCAAACGGTAGATGAAATTTTAAAAATTTTTGCTAAGGTTGGGAAAAAAGCAAACACACTTCAAGCAGCAGAGCTTGTGAAAAAAGTAAAATCTGGAATCGATTCGTCCTTAAAGAGAAAATCGTCTTTTCTGACTCATCCTGTATTCAATAGTTATCATTCGGAAACAGAGATGTTGAGATATTTACGCAGACTTGAAAGTAAAGATCTTTCTCTTGGGCATTCGATGATTCCACTGGGTTCATGTACGATGAAGCTTAATGCAACAAGCGAGATGATTCCTGTGACGTGGTCTGAGTTTGGAAAACTTCACCCTTTTGTTCCGCTTGAGCAGGCAAAAGGTTATCTCGATGTTATTCATAGTTTAGAGAAAATGCTTGCGGAGCTGACAGGATTTGATGGGATCTCGTTACAGCCTAATGCGGGATCTCAGGGAGAGTATGCAGGTTTGTTGGTGATCCAAGCCTATCATTATAGTAGAGGCGACCATGTCCGCAATGTCTGTTTAATTCCAAAATCTGCACACGGAACAAACCCTGCAAGTGCATCTCTAGCTGGAATGAAAGTTGTTGTTGTTGAGTGCGATAAAGATGGCAGTATTGATGTGCAGGATTTAAAAGCAAAAGCACAAGAATATCGAAAAACATTGAGCGCTCTCATGGTCACCTATCCTTCAACCCATGGAGTTTTTGAAGAGTCTATTACTGAGGTTTGTCAGATCATTCATGAAAATGGTGGGCAGGTTTACATGGATGGCGCAAATATGAATGCACAGATCGGTTATTGTAGGCCTGGAGAGTTTGGAGCAGATGTTTGTCATTTGAACTTACATAAAACGTTTTGTATTCCGCATGGTGGAGGCGGACCTGGAATGGGTCCCATTGGTGTGAAGGCCCATCTCGTTCCTTTTTTACCGAATCATCCTGTAGTGTCGACTTCTGGAAAACAAGGGATTGGTGCTGTATCCGCTGCTCCATGGGGCAGTCCAAGTATTTTACCCATTTCTTGGATGTATATTAAAATGATGGGTGCTTCCGGTTTAACCCGAGCTACACAAGTGGCCATACTCAATGCTAATTACATTGCAAAAAAATTAGAAAAATATTTTCCAGTTTTGTATTTAGGCAATAATGGACGTGTAGCCCATGAATGCATTTTTGATTTACGCCAGTTTAAAGATACGACTGGGATTGAAGTAGAAGACGTAGCTAAGCGGTTGATGGACTATGGCTTTCATGCTCCGACTGTTTCGTTTCCAGTTCCAGGCACGATGATGGTGGAACCGACTGAGAGTGAGTCGTTGCAGGAGTTAGATCGTTTTTGTGAAGCGATGATGATGATTCATCGTGAGATTCAAGATATTGAATCAGGTAAGTTTTCTAAAGAAAATAATCCGCTAAAAAACGCACCACATACAGCACAGCAGATAGCAGCCACTACGTGGTCGAAGAGTTATTCGCGTGAGCAGGCAGCATTTCCACTGCCTTGGGTAAAAGAAAGAAAGTTTTGGCCAGCAGTGGGTAGAATTAATAATGTTTTAGGAGATCGAAATCTAATTTGCTCTTGTGAGCCGATCGAATCTTATCAAAGTTGATTTTACTTTAATGATTCAACAAATTTAGAATAAGCTGATGCATCCATAAGCCCGTCCAATGATTTTGGATCAGCTACTTCTAGTTTTACCAGCCACGCAGCGTTGTGTGGATCTTTATTAATTTGTGCTGGGTTATCAGTCAGAGCTGCATTAATTTCTACTACTTTACCTTCAATAGGAGAATAGAGATCTGAAACCGCTTTAATGCTCTCTACTACCCCAAATGTCTCAGCCTTTTTTAGAACTCTTCCAATTTTTGGAAGTTCTACATAAACAATATCTCCTAGGGATTTTTGTGCATGATCTGTAATTCCAACGGTGATAGTTTTGCCTTCAGACTTCGCCCATTCATGTTCTTTGGTGTATCTTAGTGTATTTGGGTATTGCATACGGACCTCTCTAATTAGGTTTCTTATAAAACGGAGTTGCAACAACTTCAGCTAGAATTTTCGATCCACGTACATCTATATAAAGTCGTGTTCCTATATCAGCGTAAGCTGTAGAAACATAAGCAATTCCAATGGGTTGGTCTAAGGAAGGGGATTGTGTACCACTAGTAATGTAACCTATCTTATTTTTATCTGTATTCGAATAGATTGCATAACCAGTTCGCGGAATGCGTCGATCCATTGCTAAGACGCCAACGAGTTTTTGTTTTAGTCCAGATTTTAGCTGATCTAAAAGCGCGTTCTTTCCAACAAAATCAGACTTGTCGAGTTTTACCACCCACCCCAGACCAGCTTCTAGGGGGGAGGTTTCTTCAGTAAGTTCTTGCCCGTATAGAGCGTATTTCATCTCAAGCCTCAAAGTATCTCTTGCGCCTAGGCCACAGGGTTTAAGCCCAAGGGGCGCACCGACCTCCATCAGCGCTTGCCAGACTTTGGGGCCGTCTTGCCATGGAACGTAGATCTCAAACCCATCTTCGCCGGTATAGCCTGTTCGTGCAAGAATGGCAGGAATGTTGGAGAGAATTTTTTCTTCTATAAACCAGTACGTTTTAATTTTCTTTAAATCTGCTTGAGTAAGTTTTTGTAAAATTTCTTCGGCTTTTTTTCCCTGAAGCGCAATTTGACTATAATGAGCACTTTCATTTGTAATTTTTAATTTTTGGTCAGAGGAATTAAATTTTTTAAAAAAATCAGATTTAATTTTTTGTATATGGTTAAAGTCTTTTTCCGTATTACTTGCGTTAACAACCACTAAAAATCGAGTGAAATCTCTTCTATAAATTACGAGGTCATCCACAATCCCCCCTTGAGGGGTGCACATTGCGGTATACTGAGCTTGATGAACCGCAAGTTTTGAAACATTATTGGTGACCAGGTAATTCAAAAAAATTTCTGCATCCTGTCCTTCCACATGGATTTCTCCCATGTGGCTGACATCAAATATACCGGCTGCGGTTCGGCAGGCGCGGTGTTCCTCAACCACACTTGTGTATTGAACTGGCAGTTCCCAGCCTCCAAAATCTATGAGACGGGCGCCTGCGGCGCGGTGTTCTTCGATGAGAGCAGTTTGCTTAGGCATTGTATTAAGGTTCTACAACGAGAAGGTAAGAAAGTTAATGGTAAAAAGTGGGTGGCGTAGATTCCCCAAAAGATAAGCATTGCTGCTGTGAAGCGCAGGTTATAAATTTGTGCAAGTAGGTCTTTGCGTTCAGTGATTACACCACTCCATGAAATTGAAAAAAGAACGATGAGAAAGAGAGTGCGTCGAGGCGGATTGCTCTTTACAATCATCCAACCTTCGAGCAAGGCTGGAATCAAAATTAAGGCATTATAACTTTTATAACGAGGCATTAATGCAGAATATATGAGTGTTAAAAAACAAAACAAACGCAAGAGTGTAGCGCGATTGTTTTGTTTCCATATATAGGGTTGTATTGAGAGAAAAGAGTAGAGCCCAATTAAGAGTGATAGTCCAACCCAGATAAAAAATCCGACCTGTGTTGACTGAAAAAGATAAATGAGTCCGTATAAAACTGAAAAATGATTACCATCCCACGAAAGAGATTGCCACTCAGAGATTCGGTTGCTGGATAAAAGCTGAATGTAACTCGTGAAAAAAGTAGACCATGGGGAGACAAGCCAAAGGCTGTTTTGTAATCCGATTAGTCCCAGCGTTATAACTATAGATATAATCATTTTACTTTTCTTCTGATTAAATCCGGTTGCGACAATAAAGATAGACAACGTCCACTTCCAGCTCGCTGAGATAAAGGTAAGAATAGTGAATAGGTTATTTTTGTTACTTAGAAGAGACAAAACACCAATCCAGAGAAAAAATTGTTCAAAGGTAGAAAAATTTCCTGACATGAAATCTGTTAGAAGTGGATTTCTAAAAGCAAAATGAAAACAGAGTAAAAAAATTGCCATCCCTGCTTTTTGTCCCCACGTGCGCCACCAGAAAATTAAAAGAAATAATCCTGCGCATATTTTAGCGCAATACCAAAGGAGTTTTGCGTGAGAACGATCAAGGCTACATAGAAGACGAAAAAAAATAAGGTGATGAGGAGGATAAAGCCAAGGTAGAGTTTGTGTTTCGCGTGTAGGATGTACCGCATACACATTAGCTGGATGATATGGATTTGCTCCATTTTGATACGCAATAGCAGTATCTAAAAATAGATCCAGGTCCCACTGAAGTTCAGCATACTTAATGGATGTCGCGATAAAGTTTTGTGCTATTAAGCAAAATAAGGTCGCTACAAAAGCTTTATACCACAGGGATCTCACCTAAAGTTCTTAGTTCAAAGCAACTTTCAAACCGAAAAAATAATTAGCCAATTGATTGTAGTAGCCTTGCAGTTTGAACTTATCTGAAAGGTTAATTCCTACGCCAACCGAAGCACCACTAATTAAAGGAGAAGCGACTGCGTTTTTAATCGTAAATGCATATCCACCTGTAAGTTGAATCGGGTTGAGGTGAATCATGAGAGCGGGTTTTCCTCCGATAGTGTTTAATCCACTATCGGTGGAAGCATCAAAAGCAAGAGTAGCGTTTGAATTTAAATCATATGCGATACCGGCACCGTATCCATCCACACCGCCTACTACGCCTAGGGCTGCGAAACCAAATCTCAAGTCGTGATGGGAATTAAAAATAACACCAACATTAGTGTCGAACTGGTTGATAGCACTGGAGTTGGAGGTTAAAAAGCTTCCTTCAATTCCAAGGGCGATACGTCCGCCAATTGAGGCAGCTAAACCGGCTTGGAGGCTGAGTGTGTTTCCGATGTTGTTTGTAAGCGCAGTAGCATTAATTGCTCCTCCGACCATTCCGTTGCCCAGAAAGATGCCAGCCCCGGCGGTCAGTGGGTTAAAGGAACTATTTCCGCTAGAACCAAATCCTTGAAATTGAATTCTTGAGTTGTAAACGAGGCCAGCAGGATTCTCAAATAGTGCAGATGTTTCTGAAGGTGAGGCCATACCTGCTCCGACAGAAAGCTCATGGCTAGAGCCTCCGTCTTTTGCAAAACTGTTCAAAGCGGTGAGGTATACAAAAATAAGGGTAACGGCTTTTGGTATGCATTTCATGGTACAAGTCCCTCTCTTCTTTCTGCTGCTAGAATTGTATTTTCTAACAACATAGTTATGGTCATTGGGCCCACGCCTCCTGGCACAGGAGTAATGGCGGAAGCCTTTTTTGATACTTCTTCATATTGTACGTCGCCCACGATTTTGCCACTTGAATTGCGGTGTATTCCAACATCCACCACGACAGCGCCATCTTTGACGTACGAAGCATCAATGAGCCCAGGTTTTCCTGCTGCTACTATTAAGATTTCAGCAAGTTTTGTTAAATTTTTCAACTCTGGTGTTTTGCTATGACATTGAATGGTTGTGGCGTGAGCTTGAAGTAATAAAGCCGTCAAAGGTTTGCCGACAATGGCGCTTCTTCCCACAACACAAGCAATTTTGCCGGCCGGGTTAATTCCATAGTGCTCAAGCAAGGTCATCACACCTTTGGGTGTGCAGGGGACAAATTTAGGATTACCTAAAAAAAGATGGCCCACATTGAGAGGATGAAACGCGTCTACATCCTTTTCTGGAGCAATCCACTGCACAACCTCTTCTTCACGAAAGCCTTTTGGTAAGGGACGTTGAAGAAGAATGCCATCAACAGTGATGTTTTGATTGAGGCGGTCGATTGTTGCTCGGACCTCTTGGGGTTTTGAATTTTCTGGCAAAACAAGAGTTTGATGTTTGAGTCCAAGTGATGTTGCGGCTTCGCCTTTTTTTGTAGTGTAAATAACACTTGCAGGATCGTTTCCTACCATAACAACTGATAAAAATGGTTGTCGCTTTTTAAGTTTAATAAATTTTTCAACGCGCTCAGAAAGAGATTTTTTAATTGAAGTTGTAACGGGCTTGGCTACAAGAGTGATCATTTATTATTCTTATAACACCACACGCCGGGAGGGGGAACTAGGTAATTATTTCCAATCAGCTATGTTTTTTTTGCCTGAGCGGAAAATTTTTCTTTGTCTTTCAAAAGTCAATCATATAATTTCTTAGATTATTTTAACGTGAATTTTTAAAAATCCATCTTAGATTCTCTTATCATCACAAATAGATAATGTGCTGCGGCTCAGCTTATTTAGATTTTGAATAAAAATTTTCTCTATAGAAAAATTTTAGGCACGCCGATTGCTTTAGTTCATCCTTGGAACAGCAGGACGCTGTTTCAGGGGGAGATCGTCTTTGGCCACTGGAATGTGGACTGCAGCTTCGGGAGCTGCAGCACAGGCATTAGCGGTAGATACTGTAGCAAACAACCTTGCCAATGCTGACACGCTTGGTTTCAAAAAGGACATGCCTACATTTAAAGAGTATCTAGCTACAATCGAAAGAGAACACCCAGCCGTAGATATTCCTAGAGGTCCAATCAAAGACAAAGAGTTCTATCCTTTAGATGGGAGAGATCAATCGTACGTGGTGGTCAATGGAACCTACACAAATTTTTCTCAAGGAGGTCTAAGAGTAACCCATGCTCCACTAGATCTTGCATTAGATGGACCAGGTTTTTTTGAGGTCAGTACGCCTAATGGTTCACGTTTTACAAGACAAGGAAGTCTGAAAATTGCTCAGGATGGGCGATTGGTGACAACTGAAGGGTACCCAGTATTGGCTTCTCAGCCGGGAGGGCTGGCAAATGTTCAACCTGCTCAGGGACGAGTGCTTGCAACTCAAGGAGGAGTTGCGGTTGAACAAGATGCAGCACGATTCATTAATTTAAGAGACAAAGTTGGAGCACTTACAATTAATACAGCAGGCGAGTTGCGAGTAGGAGATGAATTAGTAGCAAAGTTGAGTGTCGCTGAGTTTTTGGACAATAACAAACTTAGAAAATCAGGGGGTTTGCTTTTTGAAAATACAGATCAACAAAATTTTTCAAATAATCCACAGCGCACGGTAGTTCATCAGGGAGTTTTAGAGATTTCTAACGTGAATCCAGTAGAAGAAATGACTCAAATGCTGAAGGCACAGCGCCTATTTGAGCAAGACATGAAAGCACTTCGCACCTATGGAGAACTTTTAGGTAAAGAAGCAAACGATATAGGGAAATTATAATTATGATTAAAGCACTTCAAACAGCAGCGACAGGTCTTGAGGCTCAACAAAACAATATCACAAGAATTTCAAATGACCTGGCAAATGCGAATACAGATGGGTACAAAAGAACACGAACAGAGTTTCAGGAACTTATGTATCACACAACAAAAGAGCCCGGCGGTTCCTTGGGTGCAGGGTCACAGTCACCTGTTGGCATACAAGTGGGAACAGGTGTGAAAGTAGGAGCGGCCCATAAGATTCATGAACCTGGTCCAGCAAGAATGACATATAATCCATATGATCTCATGATCGATGGCAAAGGCTTTTTCCCCGTGCAAATGCCTAACGGACAAGTGGGGTATACGCGCGGAGGGGCATTTCATAGAGATGCGCAAGGTAGATTGCAGCTTTCTAACGGTGCTCAACTCATTCCGCAAGTAACGATTCCCAGCAATGCACTCAACGTGGTTGTTACTAATGCAGGTGAAATTAAAATCAGCTTGCCGAATCAGGGTGAAGCCATTGCGGGTCAAATTCAACTTGTTGCGTTTCCAAATGAAGAGGGGCTGAGCACAGAGGGCGAGGGAATTTATAAACCGACACTTGCAAGTGGTGCTCCTATTCAATCTATTCCCGGGGAAGGTGGGATGGGTTTGGTTCAGCAGGGCGCAATTGAAGGCTCCAATGTGAACGTTGCAAATAGTATGGTCGAAATGATTTCTACTCAAAGAAATTATGAAATGAATGCAAAAATGCTAAGTACCGCTGGACAAATGTGGAAGGACGTAACGGATGCGAAGCCATAAATTAGTTTTATTATTTTTATCCCTTTTTGTTTTTGCATTTCTATTTGGGTACAGTTACGCGCAGGCGCTTGAACAACAGGTCTCTGTTAATGATCTTATTCGTGCAGAAATTGCGCAGCAATTTCCTAGAACACAAATTGCTTTATCTGAAAAGCTTGTCTGCCAAAATCAGGAGCTACTAAAAACAGGAACTTCGGTCGCTTGGGTGGGCGAATCGACTGTTGGAGTAGCAAAAATTTCGATTAAAAATGAAAAATTAGGAACTTCTACAGAATGCACAGTACCTTTTGAAGCACAAGCGAATGTGCGTATTGCTAACCGTCGTATTTATCCTGGCGAGAGACTGATTGCGAATTCCTTTCAAACACGAGGGATCAATGTAGCTATAGGCGAAGCAAGAAATTTAAGAGGAGTGATCTTGCCGGCTGATATGGATATTGTTGGATTAGAAACCCGCCAAACGATTTTGGAGGGCCAAATGTTGCTTTCCACATCGGTGCAAAGAGTGCCAGATATCCGCAGGGGAGAAAGTGTAAAGGTATTATTTAGTTCAAATGATGTGGTTCTAAGTACAGCAGGAATGACAGAAGAGGCTGGTTTTTATAACGACATTATTCATGTGATGACACAAAAATCAAAAAAACAATTTACTGGGAAGTTGCTTCAAGGAGGCGTTGTGGAGGTGAAACTGTGAATCGGATACTTTCAACAGTATTAATTTTGTTTTCACTTTCTGGATTAGTTGGATGTTCCAAATTTTTCGGTGATTTAAGACGCGATTTGGATGATTCTGAGCCTGTAACACCGCCGACTTATGGAGGAACCTGGACCGAGCGTGGATTGTTATCCGATGAATTTGGCGATATACGTCCCAATTCTCGTGGAGATTATAAATCCGTTGGGCATAATGAAAGATCTTTGGCTAGTGCAGCTGGGGATCCGTCGACAGCTCGTGATCAGGAAAGTTCTTGGGTGAGTCAGGAAGATGTAGAAGGTGCAAGAAGAGATTTCAACCGAAGATCTAATCCTGAAGAATCTGGCTACAGTGATTTTTATTCAAAGGCAAAATATAAAAACGGAAATCGTGCAACTCGTGCAGATTTTGTTGATGAGTCTCCTAATGAAGGGTCGCTTTGGGCATCTGATGGGCAAACCAACTATTATTTTACAAAAAATAAAATCAGAGGCGTTGGGGATATTGTTACCGTTAATATGGAGAATAATATTATTTCAGATTTGGTATCTGAAATTAGAAGAACTTTAACAGAGGGTGAAAAGTTACAACAAATTGCATTAGCGCAAGAAAGAAACAGGCAGGCCGCAATTGATGCTGCATTGGGCGCAGATAAAAATGGAAATCGCGCTCCAGCAGCAGCCACGGGTGATAAAAAACAAGTTCAAAACATTGAAGACATCAAAGTGCCTGAGGCGACAGTCGCTGATATTGATATTTCAAAAGTTTTAGAGGTCAAAGCGGGTGAAACCATGATGGCGGAAATCATTCAAAGATATCCGAACGGTAATTATAAAATTCGAGCAGTAAAAAATGTAAAATTTAAGGGAGGCTACCCAAGACAGGTGCAACTGATCGCAATCGCAAAATCCTCTGATATTGCAGAAGATGACACTATCTTATCGGGAAAATTATATGAATATCGTTTACAAGCTAATCGTTAATTGTTTTTTTATTTTATTTTTTACTTTTTTTTCTAATGCTCAGGCATCTGTTCGTCTGAAGGACATTGCTACAGTAAAAGGTGTTCGTGAAAATATCTTGATTGGTTACGGGATTGTCGTGGGTCTAAAAGGCACTGGGGATTCAAGTACTGATATTACAGCTCAATCATTAACTCGTCTTTTTGGAAAGCTAGGCTTAGATGTCCAGGGAAATGCTGCTGTAAAATCTAAAAACGCTGCTGCGGTTATCGTAACTGCAAAGTTACCTCCTTTTGCACGTGTTGGGAATCAGCTGGACGTCACAGTAAGTTCAATAGGGGATGCTGGAAGCTTAGAAGGGGGAGTTCTTCTGGTTACGCCGCTTCGTGCGGGCGATCAAAATGTTTATGCTGTAGCGCAAGGGGCAATTAGTATTGGTGGAGTTGCTGATGGAGCGAGTAAAAATTTTCCGACAGTAGGACGAGTGATTGCGGGCGCTACTATTGAAAAAGATTTAGACACTAACTTTGCGAGCAAAAAGAATTTCAGACTCTCGCTTCATAATCCAGACTTCACAACATCAGCTCGTGTAGCGACATTAATCAATGGTGAACTGGGTGGGAAGTTTGCTGCTGCACGTGATAGTGGCACTATCGATGTTGTTGTTCCCTTTAATTATGACGGCAATTCAGTAGAGCTACTTGCAACTTTGGAAAATATTAAAGTGAATGTGGACACAAAAGCCAAGGTTGTTTTGAACGAACGCACGGGCACTATTGTTATGGGAAGTCAGGTAAGCATTCTACCTATTGCGATTTCGCACGGAGATTTAGCTATTGAGGTCAAAGGTGCTGCTAAGGGAGCTAGAGCAGATCGACTCAATGAAATTAAATCAGGAACACAAGTTTCGGAATTAGTAAAAGCACTCAACGCGCTAGGAGTGCAGCCGAAAGATTTAACAGCAATTTTTCAGACGTTGAAACAAGTAGGAGCTTTACAAGCAGATTTGGAGATCATGTGATTTTTTGGAAAGATTTTATTTTAGACGATGTTTTAGGTCCTCATTTGGTTTTGCCAGACGAGGATCGAATCCGTAACACGCTAGGGATGGGCGCACAGAGCATCATGGAAGATGCGATCGTAAAAAGTGAAGACATCCGGGAAACAGGACAGGAACAACAGCCTGCTAGGATGGCGGGTTTACCCAGTCTTGATTCTAACCGATCTAGCATGGAAGCTGACCGTGGTCAGTCCTCCCAGCGTTTACGGTGGAGGGGGGAAGCTTGAGAGTTTCCCCCACTCCCCCTAGTTTAGTGGATGCAGCTGACAAACATTTGACGAGAGAGTCGAGCCCTTCTAAGGTAGCCGTTCATGTCGATCGCACTCAAGCTGATCCAGAAAATATAAAAGCCGGAGAGGCAATGGAAGGTATGTTTTTGGATTATATGATGAAAGTCATGCGGGAAACGGTACCTAAAGGAGAGTTCAGTTCTCCAGCGACAGAAATTTATCAGAGCATGTTGGATTCAGAGCACGCGCAGAAGGCAGCGCATGCTGGTGGCATTGGCTTGGCGGATATGGTCATTGCTTATCTTGAGTCACAAAGATACAATCGAATTACAGGAGGTTCCCATGAAGGTCAACCCATCAGGACCAAACCAAGTACAAGAGAATAACGAGGTTTCAAAAGCTAAGAAGGCTACGAAATCTGCAGGTGCAGAAGAAGCGAGTAAAGCTGGGAAATCATCAACTTCAGGGACCACATCAGCAGTGAATGCAGAAATTTCTGCAAAAGGGAAAGAGTTTGCAAAAGTAAAAGAGGCCGCAACAAAGGCACCAGATATTCGTGAACAGAAAATAGCTGAATTGAAAAAGAGAATTGCAGAAGGTAAATACAAAATTGATGAAAATGCAGTAGCAGATCGAATGGTTGAAGACCATTTGAGCATTTCAGGATTGGGTTAAAGAGGTATAGCCCAGCTCCAGGATGGAGCTAGGTAAGGCGATCAGGAGGATTGCTGTGGAACAGGGCTTAACAGAAATCTATCAAGTACTCCAAAAACTCGTTGGGTTTCATCGACAACTCTTGGATGTGGTTCGTCTAGAGCGGGAAGCACTTTTGAATGTCGATCTTAAGTCTGTTCAAGAAACTACATTAGCAAAAGAAGGCTTAATTCAACTCATCCAACAGTCGGAGTCAGAACGTATTAAACTCGTCACTTTGCTTGCAGTAAAGTGGAAAAAACCTGTAAAAGAGCTGACCTTGTCTAAGCTGATTATTGAAGTTCAGGCAACGGATCAAAAATTCGCTGAACAGTTGAGAAGTATGTTCAATACACTTAACCTTTTAACGGAAAGAATTATTGAGCAAAACAAAGAAAACAATCGTTTGGCAGAGAATGCACTTTCACATGTCGATCAAATGAAGAAAAATATTTTAGGTGAGGCCGCTCCCAAGTCAGACACCTATACTTCACATGGAAAAAAAACGGCGAGTTCGACAGCGCCACATTTTTTCTCTAAGGAGGCCTGACGGCTGTGGGTCTTCCCAATGTCTTTCAAACAGGGCGTTCTGGGATGGTGGCAGCGAAAGCTGGGATTGCTACGTCTGGCCATAATATCTCTAATGCAAGAACAGAGGGAGCCTCTAGGCAAAGAGTTTTGACCGAAGCAGATCGTGCAAGACCTGCGATTGGTTCTCACGCAGTTATCGGAACAGGTGTTCAAATTGGTCGTGTTGAACGTGTCAACGATAATTATCTTGAGAAACAAATCAGAGATAGCAATAGGACGTTAGCTCATCATGAAGAAAAAGACGTTGCGCTTCATCAACTCGAAGACATTTTTAATGAAATGAACGGGGATGGTTTGAATCGTTTAGTTTCAAAATTTTTTAATGAATTTAGAAAACTTTCAAATGATCCGGATAACGAAGCAGTGAGACAATCAGTTCGTGAGTCGTCGCAATCTTTGGTGAGTGACTTTCATCGACTTAGAAAAGAAACTGAAGAGCTTCAGAATCATATCGATTCAAGGTTAGAGGGCTATGTAAAGGAACTAAATGCAGCTGCAGATGAATTGAAAGATTTGAACACACGAATTCGTGCTGTTGAAACAGGTGGTGCTCCTCCGAATGATCTTTTAGATAAAAGAGACACTGTTCTTAAGAAGATCGCCTCTTATGCAGATGTGTCGATGCATATTGATAAACAAGGAAACTATGTAGTGGATCTTAAAGGAATTGGTCCTTATGTAGTGGGCCCTGAGGTTCATAAATTCTATGTTGAAAGATCTCCAGCTGATGATCAGGGAAAAAGAGAAGGGGCTTTTGAGCTTAAAACAACCGCCTCGGTTAGCTCAAATGTTACGCATCGTGTACCGGGTGGAAAACTTGGAGCTCTACTTGAGGTAAGAGATAAAACACTCTCTACAATTCAGGATCGACTGGATGATCTTGCTTATACCATTTCAAATGCGACAAACGCAATTCATGAACAAGGTTTTACTCGTCAGGGAGTACAAGGGATTAAATTTTTTAAATCAATCGAGTCTAAAGAACAGGCTGCTTCAAAGATTGGATTGTCCGACGAACTCAATGCAAGTGTAAATAATATCGCAGCAGCAGCAATCCCAGATGCACCAGGAGATGGTCGTATAGCAATTGCACTCTCAGGACTGCAAAGTCAAAGACTGATGAGTGATGGTAAAGCTACGATGGATGATTGGTATAATGCAATTGTGAGTGATGTGGGTGTGGCTTCAGCTAGTAATCGTAGTGCAATTAATCAGCAGCAGGACATTATGATTCAGCTGAACAAGATGCGCGATAATATTTCTGGTATCTCCATTGACGAGGAAACGGCGAATCTTATGCAATTTCAACATTTGTTTGGCGCTTCAGCTCATGTCATTAAAGTTGCAGATGAAATGCTCAAAACAGTTCTCGAGTTGAGGAATATGTCATGATTCGTGTTACGGAAAACACTAATTTCGACACTGTTCGCGATAGCGTGCGTCGTTCCAAAGGTAGAATGGAGGAATTGCAAGGTCAATCAGCAAGCTTAAAGAAACTGAACCGCCCATCTGACAATCCTGTTGGGTCTGCAAAAGTTCTAGAAGTCCGCACGGAAAAAGTGAACAACGATCAGTATCAAATGAATGCTAAGATGGCTGCAACGTTTTTAGAAAACTCAGACCATGCACTTTCTGAAATCAGCGACATTTTAGTTCGAGCAAAAGAAATAGCCATCGGGCAATCGAGTGGTGCAAGTTCGAACGAAGATACACGGCTCGGAGTTTCGGAAGAAATTAATCAGCTCTATCTTCAGGCTGTGGCTACAGCTAATCGTCGGATTGGGGATCGGCATCTTTTTGGGGGTTATAAAACACAACGTCCACCGATAGATAATGATGGCCGATATATTGGAGACAACGGTCAGATGATGGTGGAAATTGCTAAGGATGTTTTTGTTTCTATGAACATTCCTGGAATAGAAGCTTTCAACACCGTTCCAAAAAGCGCGAAAGACGCAGAGAAGGTGTATCCGGAGCTTTCAACGCGAAAATTAGCTACAGTAGAGGGTGGGCAATCCTTTGATGCTACGGATCCACCTGCTGGGCTTGAGAATGTAAATGTTTTTGATGAGCTTCAAAATTTAAGAATTTCGCTCCTTACAGGAAACTTGGATGGTATTCGGGATACACTTGAGCGTCTTGATCAGATTCATGGAAAAGTAGTTTCTGTACGAAGTAAGTTAGGTTCTCGTTTGCAGGGCATTTTAAGCACAAATCAAGCTATTGAACGCCACAATCTTACTAATTCACAGCTGACCTCGCAGCTGGAGGATGCAGATATGGCGCAGGTAGTAAGTGATTTAGCTAAAGAGGAGACTGTATTAAGGAGTACTTTGTCGAGTGCTCAAAAGTTGATTCAGCCGACACTAATGGATTTTATTAGATAATCTTTTAGGTTGAAAGTTGCGGGGCGTTAGAATAAATCTCTTAACGTAAATAAGAGATGGAGATCTTATGTTGGTTCTGACCCGAAAATTAGGAGAGAGCATTGCGATTGATGACCACATTAAAATAGTGGTTGTACAAATCAAGGGCAAGCAGGTACGTTTAGGGATTCAAGCTCCTAAGGAGACGAAAATTCATCGTGAAGAGGTTTACACCGCAATCCAGGAGCAAAATAAAGAATCGCTTTCTAGTAATAACGCTTCGATAGCGCAGCTATCTAAAGCGTTGAAGGGATAAAAAGGAGTTTTGAGGGGGAATCGATCGTGATTATAGAAACAGGACGTTTTGGAAAACTCACAGTAGGTGAGGAAGAATTAATCGCATTTCCGCTAGGGATCTTTGGGTTTCCAGATCTTAAGAAATTTTGTCTCGTGGATACAGGAGACGACACATTAATTCTATGGTTACAATCTTGTGATCAACCCAATGTTGCTTTTCCTGTTTTGGAACCTAAAATTTTTAAACCCGATTATGCTGTTCGTTTATCTGGTGTGGAATTGCGAGAGCTGCAATTAGAAAATGTAAATAGCTCAGTCGTGTTTAGTATTCTCACTATTCCTGACAACGTTACTGAGATGACGGCGAATCTCAAGGCGCCGATTGTGGTTAATCTCAAGAATCAGATTGGTCGTCAGGTAGTACTTCAGGAGAATGAGTACAGCATTAAAACTTTAATGTTCAAGGAACTGAAGGCTCACTGGGTGACCATCCAATCGAGTAAACGAGCTGCGACTCAGAGTTCGTCTGAAGGCGCAGGTGCTTCTGTAAATATTCCTGTTGCGATCAAAGACATTCCACCTTCACTGACTGTGAAGAGCTTACAGGTGTAAGAAGAAGATCGCTAGAAAGAAAGGTTAATATGAAATTTGCTCAGTATAAATTTATTTATCTTATTGCTGTGGTGAGTATTTTTTCAACCCTTCGTTTATATGCAGAAGAAGAGGCAGTTTTTTGTGCAAAATGTGTAGAGTCGCAAAATCAATTTTCTGAAATCGCAGCTTTTATGAAAACTATTAAAAATGCGTCTAAAGAAATCGATACTCAAACAACATCTACGCCTTATGAATTTATTTGGAGAACTAGCTTTTCTCAGGATAGGGACACTGGGGCTGACTTAAAAAGATTGTTAGATTTTATCCAAATAGTAAAAGCTAAAGGCTGGCGTATAGATATAAAGGAAAAGCATAGAAGAGCTGGAAAGAGATATGACAAAAAAGCAGAAGAGAAGTTAGAAGATATTATAATCAAGAAAACACTGGGATGTGAAAAGTTCGACCATCAATGTGAGCGTGTAATTATAATAAACAATAGACGTAAGGGACAGCCATTTGACTTCGATCAAGCAGGAAAATTAATTCTTCCCACGCTTGAAATTGAATACAAAATTAAGCTAGATGTTAAAGAAAATTTTTCTACAAAAGTACTGGGTGGGAATGAGCTTATGTTAATTTTTAAACGTGAATTTTATAACTTGCTAAAACCCATTGAGTCTAACATTTTGCTCGGTACGGTTCTTTGTATATCGGGAACGCAGTGTCCTAAACGCATTATTCGTGTTGAATAATATTTGTGTTTAATCATCCAAGCACCCGTATTCTTACAGATGCTTGGATTGTTTGTATTAGGCATTGATTTCGTTTTACTCAAACAATGATTTTTTAACTACATGAAATTCTCTATAACCCCAGAGGTTAAGATGAGTCTCAAATTTTACTAGAGAATCAAGTCCGTCCGCGCGATTTCCCCAGAGTTCAAAATATAATAAAGCAGAAGTTACAGTTTGAACTTGCTCATTTAAAGCATTGGGCTTTAGGAAAGTGATTTCACCCACATTGACTGTAGTGTTGGTGGATATAATATTTTTTATAGTTTTATCTTTTAAAATTGCGTTAACATGGTTGGCGGGGTCATTTTTCCAAATATTAAAGTTACAGGTGATCAGTGTCTCATTTTCGATTTTGCAGGAACTAGAAGGACCTGTAATTTCAATCATATCAATTTGATTTTCAATCCCGCAGAAGTCAGGCCTGAACTCTGAGCATTTCACTTCATCAGGGGAAAAAATTTTCAGACGAACTTTAATTGAATCCCCTTGGTGAAGTATAGATAATTTAGGAAATTCTCTTATGATTTCAGTTTTTTCAATATATCCAAGGTTGATTTCGTGTGCGAGTGTAAGACCGGATGTTAAAGCCGTCCAAGCGATTAAAAGTGGTTTTATTTTTTTCATAGTATTTATCTCCTGAAGGCAATTTATTGAAATAGACGTAATTATTAAAATAAATGATGAATATTGTTATAATAGATAAAATCTATGAAGTTGATGCTAAATGAAAAAATATTTAAATCACGCGCTCGCGTTTAGCCATTTCAAGATAGGCTAGAGCTTCTCGATTTTCAGGTTCGATTTCTAGAACAGTTTCCCATTCCAGTTCTGCATCTAAGATGTTGCCTTGGCTATACTGTAGTAGTCCCAATTGGATACGTGCGGGGATGTAACGTTGATTTTCATGTTTAAGTTGTTGAAGCTCTTGAATAGATCGAGTTACAAATCCTTTTTTTGCATAGACTTTTGCTCGTCGAATTTTTACTTCTAACATTGAAGGATCTAAGGCAATGGCACGAGAGTACTCTTCGATTGCTTCATCGTAGCGACGATAACGGAAGTAAAGATCAGCCAATTCCAAATGCTTAACAGCGAATTTACGATCAATCTCCGCTTGTGTCGAAGACACATGAGTTTTGACAGACTGATTAGCTTGTTCAAAAACGCCTTTGGCCTCATCATATTTGCCGACGTCATTATAAAGGACGGATAAACAAACAGCAGCATCTGTATGTTTAGGATCCAGTTCTAGAGCTTTTCTGAGTTTTTCTACAGCAGCACCGACTTTGCCTTGATAATAAAAAAGCACGGCTTGCCAATAGTAGCCATCTGCACTTTGAGGATTTTTTGCTAATTTTTCTTGTATCAGAGCTTCCGCACGAGTGTATTCGCGTTTGAAGAGTAAGTCTTGGATGGCACTATCGTTAGAGTGCGTATTATTGTTGAGGCTGGGACCGAGCATTGCCGAGTTTTTCCTTTTTTTCTTTTGCTTCTTTTGCTGCATCTGTCTCTGGGTAGAGCCTGGTAGCATTGTCGTAACGTTTGGCGGCTGCTTCTGGATGTTCTCTCTTGTTGTAGAAGTCACCAATGTAGAGTTCTTTTTCAGCTAGATTTTTTCTAATCTGAGCAACATCTCTTTTGGCTTCTTCAGCCTCAGGGGCGGAAGGAAATTTTTTTAGCAGATCCTGATAGGCTTCCATAGCCTTCTTGGCTACGGTTTGATCTCTTGCAACAATGGTGGGCGCATCGTTGAAATATGATTTTGCGAGTTTAAACATCGCATAACCTACTTTAGGGTGCTTTGGGTGAAGATCTTTGAAAGACTCATAGGTGGCGGCTGCTTCTGCAAATGATTCTTGTAAAAAGTAAACGTCGCCAATTCGTAAATGTGCTTCGATAGAATAATTTGAGTACGGAAATTTGTTTTTAATCACTCGAAGTTTATCGAGAGCAATAAGATAGTGGTCGTTTTTAATTTCTTCTTCTGCATCTTGCATCATCGAGGCAGGGTCTTTCTCGTCGACCGTTTTGCCAGAACAGGCTCCTAGCAAGAGGAGGCATGCTATTAAAGAAAATCGAAGTTTTGTCATAACTCTCTTAGTACTAGTCTAATGTATTCATAAGAGCAAGAGATGGGATGCCCTGACCCATCCAATTCCATCTTGTGAAAAGCGAATCTGTTGCCAAATCTCAGCTTGCTGATCATGGGTTACGGTTTCAAGAACTCTTACTTTTGCTCCTGATTCTAGCTTTCCAAGCTCTGAGAAGCGCTCCCCCGGGCCACTGCGGACGACTTCATGTTCAGTGCAGATTGCTGGAGGGGAGCTCCCAGCCATTTGATAAATGCCATAAATTCCTAGAGTTACTACAAATCCTGCAAATCCAATGACACCCGCAGGTTTGAGTAAAGCTTTAAAAATATTTCGAGTGCGCACATAAGCTTGAAATAAGAGAATAATAAAAACAAGAACTCCAAAACTCAGTCCCCCTCGAACCTCTGTTGCGGTGAGGCGGTCGGCAATCGATTCTGTCCAAGTGGACGCAGGATCAACGTTTTCTTTTCCAATTAACTGGGAAAGTGCCTGCCTTGCGATGCGAAGGTTAATGTTAATATCCGAGTCGTGAAAGTCCAAGCGATTGGCCTTTTCTAAAAAGGCCACTGCTTTACCTGCCTGATTAAGTTGGAAATAAATTGTGCCTAGATTGTAGTAATAACTAGCGATTTCCTTTGGGTGAGTAGAAAGCTCATTCAGTGCCTCATTATATTTTCCTGCATCATAGAGTTGCTTAACGCTCTCCCACTCTCTCCATTGAATAGGGGTAAGTGGTTGACTCGGTGAGTCAGCAAATAAAAATGTGCTTAAGAGCGATGATAAGAAAAATATTGCCATCACCAAAAATTGCCATCCTCTGGGTTTCCTTGCAACAAAAATAAGCACATGATATTGCTTAGTTTTTCCTAATAGGAGAACTCATGTCAACACAGTCTTCTGCTTCTGGATCAGCGTCTTTAGGGACGGTGTCATATACATTGCAACACTCACCTGCATTTCAGAAGGCAAAGAGTGAGTTGGTTAAAATTATTTTAGAGGCGAGTTCTCAAATTCAAGGGATAAAGGGAGCAACCTCAGAGAAAGTAAAAGCAAGCTATCAAGAGTCAATTCTAGAATTTAACCGCCAAAGAGGTCGGGATTTGTATTTCCCATTTATTTCTTCCGGACTAGGGGCCGGTCCTTTTGTTGAGCTCAATGATGGGAGCGTAAAATACGACATGATTACTGCGATAGGGGTTAATTTTTTTGGACATACCCACCCAGCTTTTTTGTCTGAGATGATCGCAGGTTCAAGTTCAGATGTCATGCAGGGGAATCTTCAGCCAGGATGGGAGGCTCGCGATTTATTAAAAGTTTTACTTTCTAAGGTCGGGCAAGGGTGTCGCTTGAGCCAGGGCTGGTTTACTTGTAGTGGGACAATGGCAAATGAAGTGGCACTTAAGATTATTCGACAGAAAAAAGCCCCAGCGACAAAGATTTTTGCGTTTAAAGATGGATTTTCAGGGCGTTCTACCGCAATGCAAGAAATGACGGATAATCCTAAGTACCGTGAGGGGCAGCCGATCTATAACGAATTTTTTCATCTTTCCTTTTACGATCCCAAGCTGGGTTTACAGAAAAATGTAGAGCGAACACTTTCAGAGATGAAAAATGAACTTGCCGTTCATCCGGGGAAATATGCAGCGCTAACCATGGAGCTCATTCAGGGCGAAGGAGGATTTCAATTTGCTCCGAGAGATTTTTATATTTCAATTTTTGAGGAGGCCAAAAAAGCGGGATTAGCTATTTGGATTGATGAAGTGCAGACTTTTGGAAGAACGGGAGAGCTTTTTGCTTTCCAAAAATTTGGCTTAAATTCTTATGTTGATGTTGTGACAGTTGGGAAAATGCTTCAAGCTTGTCTTGCGCTTTACACAGCTGAATTTAACCCCAAGCCTGGACTGATTGCTGGGACATTCACTGGAAGTAGCTCAAGTTTGAGAATTGCTAAAAAAACAGTGGAATTGCTGTGTGAAGAAGATTTTCTAGGTAAAGAAGGAAGAATAGAAAAACTTTCTCAATATTTTCATAAAAATTTAAACGCATTATCTGAAGGGTCTTGTAAAGGCAAAATAAGCGACATTCGTGTGGTGGGTGGAATGATTGCATTTAAACCCGCAGAGGGAACCACAGATGAAGTGAAACAAACTCTTATGAAACTTTTCGAGCTGGGGGTAGTTGCATTTAATTGTGGTCATGGGCCCTATTTTGTGCGGCTGTTGCCACCGATGGGAGTTCTTAAAGAGAAAGATATCGATATTGTTACAGGCTTAATCGAGAAAGCGGTTTTAGAGGTTTTCAAGTGACTCGAATTTCTGATGAAGCAAAAAAAATGATCCGCACTAACTCTGTAACAGAAAACGGCAATGAAGAGCTTGCTAACTATTTAGCGACGCTACTGAAGAATCGTGGATTCCATCAAGTCCAGCTACAGCAGGTGGCACACTCATTGGATGGGATCTCTAAGAGGCAATTTAATGTAATTGCAACGATTGGAGACACTCTTGTAGATAAAAAAATTCGGAAAGGGTTGCTCCTCAATACACATTTGGACACAGTGAGTCCTGGGTTGTCAGAAAATTGGAGTGAGACATCTGGTGACCCGTTCTCAGCTACTATTAAAGACGGAAAAATATACGGCCTTGGAACAGCAGATGTGAAATTAGATTTTCTTTGCAAATTACGTGCTGCAGAAAAATTTAGAGAAAAAAAATTAAAGATGCCTATTTATCTAGTGGGTACTTGTGGTGAAGAAGTCGGGATGTTTGGAGCAAAGTATTTAATCAAATCCGGCGCGTTAAATCCCAAGTATGTGATGGTAGGTGAACCTTCAGAGTTGAAGGTAATTTATGCTCATAAATGCCTAAATATTTATCGAGTCTCTATTCACTACCAACAAACAGAAAAAGATGCGCGAGGATTTAATCGAAAAATTGACCTTATTTCTTTAGGTAAATCTGCGCACGGTTCATATCCACATTTGGGAATCAATGCAATTCATGCAGGAGTAGAGTTTTTGCAAAAGGCAATTGAGCATGGATTTGAAATTAGATTTACTCACATGGAGGGTGGGGACACCGTTAATAAAGTTCCCGATAAAGCATATATCCAATTTTATTTAACATCACATGCACTTGAAGATTTCAAAAAATTTTTTAGAGAATACGTAAAAACAACTCATCAAGAAAAAATGTTTAAAGTGGAGTTGGGTGGCATTGGAGAGATGGGCGTTAAATTTTTGCCTGACGAGCTATTTCATTGCGCGACAGATGTGATTCGTGTTTTTAAAAATACTTCAAAGGATTTTGAAAAGGTGCAAGATTCTACTTACAACCCATCGCACTCTACAGTTAATTTTGGAAAGATGACTAAGGTTTTAAGTGGCTTAGAACTTGTGTTTGATTTGCGCTTATTGCCTGATTTGATGCCAGAGGAGATAGAGAAGCATATCAAGTCAGAAATTCAGAAAACCGCCTTACGATATCCAAGTATGAATATTACTGCAAAATTGGAACGCGAGAATCCTGGGTTGAATATGAAGATGGATCATCCTTGGCTGCAAGTTTGTAAAGAGGCGATGCTTGCGGCTGGATTAGATCCTGTTTTTGATAAGAAGGCGACTTCAACAGAGGCTGCACAATATTTTCAAGCGGGGTACGATGCTGTTATTTTTGGCCCAGGATTATCTCATGGCAACAGTCACAGCCCTAATGAGTTTAATTATTTAGAACATTTAGAAAAGGCGACAAATTTTTACGAAAAACTTATTGAAAGAGTGTGTTTATGATTTTACTTCGAGAAGTACACGAAGAAGACGTTGATGCGCTCGAGCGGTTAGCGCAAATTCCAGGTTTTATTAATTTACCAAACGACAAAGAAGCGTTAAAAGATTTAGTTCATAAATCTCAAATGTCATTTCACGATAAATTATCGAATAAAATGGACGCAAAATATGTTTTTGTAGCTGTAGATTTGGAGACGAAAAAAATTTTGGCAACGTCGATGATTGCAGCACAACATGGAACAGCTGATTCTCCACATTTTTATTTCGAAGTTTCTAATGAGGAAAAATTTTCTGAAACAATTAATACTGGTTTTATCCACGGAACTTTAAAGTTAAAATACGATAGCAATGGTCCATCAGAAATTGGGGGGCTTGTTGTTGATCCGAAATTTAGAAATTCAGAAAATCATATTGGTCGTCAAATTTCATTTACGAGGTTTTTATTTTTAGGAATGAATAAGGCCCGGTTTAAAAAGAAGCTCTTAGCGGAGTTGTTGCCACCGTTAAATAAAAAAGGCCAATCTCCTCTTTGGGAGGCGATCGGTCGTCGGTTTACAAACATGGATTATTGGGAGGCAGATCAGCTTTGTAAGAAAAATAAGGAGTTTATTTTTTCATTATTTCCGTCTGGCAAAATTTACACGACATTCCTTTCCGCTGAAGCAAAGAATGCAATCGGTAAAGTTGGAAAGGAGACAGAACCTGTTATGCATATGCTTAAAAAAATTGGATTTACTTATAAGAATCAAGTGGATCCATTTGATGGGGGTCCCCATCTTTGGGCAAATGTTGATGATATGCCCCCAGTAAAGAACATGCAAACAGCTACATTGGACTTTCATCTAGAGGTGAAGTCCGCTTCTTCACAAAGGGGACTTTTGAGTCGTGCGCAGCCAAAACAAGGGGGCTTTCAAGCTGTAGATGTTGAAGTAGTTATTTCTGGAAATAAATTAAAAATAATTAAAAACGAATCTTCGGCTGCGTCTGTTTTAGGGTTACAGAATCGAGATTCAGTAGTTTTTATGCCGTATTATTCATAGGAGCTAAAAAATGGCTAATGTACAATTTAAACCTTTAGTGAAGGGAAATTACATTCACGGACAGTTCTCTCTACCGAGTGACCCGAATGGGACTTGGATCGGAAAAAGTCCTGCTGATTTTTCAGATGAGCTAGGAGTGTTCGAATACTCTTATGCGGCATTAGATGAAGCTGTACGGTCAGCTTCAGATGCATTTAAAGCTTGGAGAAAAACTTCATTTCAAGATCGCGTTGAATATTTGAAAAAATATCAAGCTGCTCTTAAAAAAAGAGGTGAAGAGATCTCTGAAATGATGGCGCGAGAAGTAGGTAAGCCTCTCTGGGAGGCGAAAACAGAGCTCTCCGCTATGCTCAACAAGGTTGATGTAACGATTCAAGAGAGTATGAAGTTGGTTACCGACTTTGAGGTCCAGGGCATTATGGAAAATACACGAGGATTTTGCCATTATCGTCCTTTAGGGGTGATGGCTGTAGTTGGGCCATTTAATTTTCCAGGGCATTTACCTAATGGGCATATTGTTCCAGCATTATTGACTGGGAACACTGTTGTTTTTAAACCTTCAGAAAAAACTCCGCTCGTGGGCCAAGTTATGGCGGAGTGTTTTCATGAGGCAGGACTTCCTTCAGGTGTTTTTAATCTTATTCAAGGTGAACGTGAAGTCGGCCGCAGATTATGCACTCATGAAAAAGTGGCAGGAGTATTGTTCACAGGGTCATACGAAGTTGGCGTGAGGATTAAACAAGATACTCTATTGCAGCATTGGAAAATCTTAGCTCTTGAAATGGGGGGGAAAAATACATCAATTGTTTGGGAAGATGCAGATTTAGATCTTGCGGTCCATGAGACATTAGTGAGTGGTTTTGTAACCGCTGGTCAGCGGTGTAGTGCTACAAGCAGAATTGTTGTTCATAAAAAAGTATTTGAACAATTTCAATCCGCATTCCACAAAAGAGCTAAAGCATTTTCTATTGGGCATCCACTCGACAATCCATTTATGGGGCCTCTGATTGAGCAAGGTGCGGTAGATCGTTATATGAAATTTCTTGGGATTGCTGTTCGTGAAGGTTGTGAAATGGTGATGAGAGGGAAGTCTTTAGAACTGAAGCATCAAGGTTGTTATGTAACGCCGTCAATCTGTGTGGTGAAGGATTGTTCTGTTGAGGCCGCTAAAAAAAGTGTTTACCAGCAAACGGAAATTTTTGGACCGAATGTTGCTTTACTAGCTGTAGATGATCTGGATCATGCGATACAGCTCGCCAATTGTACTCATTATGGCCTAGTGACGTCTGTGTTTTCAAAAGAGAGGGCTGTTTTCGATCGTTGTTTTGAAGAGCTCGATATGGGGTTGGTGAACTGGAATAAGTCCACTGTCGGCGCTTCTTCTCGGTTACCATTTGGTGGGTTGAAAAAAAGCGGCAACCACATGCCTACAGCATTGTCTGCGACACTATATTGTACAGCCCCTGTCTCTTCTCTCGAAGTTGCAGACGCTCATCTCGGTACGAAATTTCCAGGACTCAATTGGGATTAGTTAGAAACTAATCTAGATTTACATCTGTTGAGCAAGCTTGCTTACATTTGAAGCTTGAGGACCTTTTGGGCCATCGATCAAATCAAACGAAACTTTTTGTCCTTCAGCGAGAGTCTTAAATCCATCGCCTTGAATCGCGCTGTAGTGAACGAACACGTCACCGTCAACACCATCACCTTGGATAAAGCCGTAACCTTTACTATCGTTAAACCACTTCACTAAGCCTGTTGCCATTCTAATACCCCCTTAAAAAGTAAAAAGTGAATGGAACTTAAAGACAGGACTACATGTGATGACCTAATGTCGTCAAATAAAAAAATATTAAAAAAAAAGTGAATGGTGCCACAAGAGAGTTTTCGTGGAACCATTCACCTTCTGTACAATCGCTTTTTTCTACTTCAACATCCGCTTTGCTTCAGCTTGTAGTTATGTCACGCCGCATTAACACCGCTGCGAGGGCACAAACTTTATTTTAGCCCATAAGGATTGAAGTACCCTGTCGTACTAAAATCTGATGTCACAGGTGTACTTGGCATCATTGAGTTGCTGTACATCGCTGGGTTAGACATCATTGGGTTATTATTTATTCCTAATCCATACATCTGAGAGCCCATGACAGGAGACATCCCTGGGGAGATTCCCATTCCATTCATTCCCATCTGCATTTGTCGAAGCTCTTGCTGGAACCTCATTTGTTCTTGGTAGTATTGTGCAGTTGCCATTTGGGTCATACGCATTTGCTGCATTTGTTGCATTTGTGCGTTTTTGTAATCTGTCATTTGAGCACTGCTTTGGAGTGAAGCTAATGTCTGGATTCTTGATTTAGCATCAGCACAAGCTTGTTGTTTTACTTCTTGAGCTTTTTCATCTCGGTTGCTTCTTGAGTTATAACCAAACATTGAGTTCGATCCGCAAGCTTTTTGAGCTTTTTTCATAAGGCGGTTCATTTCAGACTGTAGGCGAGCGGCCTTAGCTTGGCTGCCTTGGAAGCCGTTTCTTAAGCTGTAAGATAACTTAAGCACACGCATGTCTTCTTTCCAGTTGGCGACCTTCTTTTTATTGGCGTTACTGAGTGACACGTTTTTTTCAAGTCTTTCTGCGATTTCAACAGCTTTATCAAAGTGTTCTTCACTCAAAGCATTTGGGTCTTCTGAGTCTTTTTTATCATCTTCAGAATCAGAGTTTTCATCAGGATTGATGAGTCGGTTCATGATAGCTTTAGTTAATTCAACGACACGGTCTTCAACTGCTTTGTCTGATTCAATTACTTCTTTATTTTGAGCTACCCAAGCTTCTTCATCGCTTGAGTCAGAGCCTAAGAGTTGGTCTGCCTCAGAGAGTAAGCCAGTTCTATCTTTAATAGCGGTGAACTTGCCACAACTACCTTTGGTAGTTTTACCACGAACTTCGCATTCCATTCGGCTTAGTCCATCCACCTTAATTTCTTTTTTGTATTTATCTAAGTTGAGTCCGCTTTGGTTTACAAGTTCAGCATAAAGTCCTTCTAGATTGGAGAGGGCTTCTTCTGCTACATCAATGTTTCCAGCGCGGCAGTGCTTTACATTTTTGACTAAGCGATCAAATTCTTTTCTTTCTTGTGCTTGTTTTTTTTGCTCTTCAACAACAGCAGTGGCTAATGCATCGGCTTCTTGTTCTTGAATAGATTTAAATGAGAGTCCATATTTTTCTGCTACGAATCGACTATCAGCATCAGATGCAGCTAAGTTCTCATGAATGAAAACCACTTCTGATCCCACTAATCCATTCAGCGCGATACGGGTGTTGGCGACGCTAGTTAAGGGCATACATTTAAAATCATCATCTTTTCCGTCATCACTTTTTTTATTGCTACAAACTTGGTTTTTGTTTTCAGCCATACATTGTCTGACGCTATGATTTTCATCACGAAGATCAAATCCAACGATTCGCTTATCTTCGTTTTTAAATTGATGGACGCTGAGCCCGTTTAAACATTTTTTAAAAACAGTTCCGTGTAATTGAATAAATCTTTCGCCAGTGGTGTCCGTTTCAATTTTTACTCGAAGTTCTTTAATGGCACCTCTTTTTGCTTCTTCGAGAGTGATGCTTTCGAAACTATTTTCTGAAGCGACTCGCACTGTTTGCGCTTGAGTTGTCGGGGTGGCTGATGAAACCAATGTTCCAGTGGCTGCTTTTACTTCTTGTGCATGAGCCTGAGTGGCTAGGCATGCGATTACTAAGCCAGATATTAAGATCAACTGTTTCTGCATTTTTTCCGCGTTCATAACTACTCCTCAAAAAAACTTCTACTCTCCCCAAACTGTTGGGGGTTCTACTTCTAAGATGTTCTAAAGCAAGGCCTGGGCCAAATATGACGCACCTACTCTTAGTAAATTTACTTTTAATATCAATATGTTACAAATTTATCGATTTTGGGTAGTGTTTGGAGTGTGTCATAACTGAAACACGCTTGTCTAAAACTTAGGCATTTACACGGGATAAAAGGATGTTAGTGTTTCACATCGAGAAGAGGACAGAATACTCTATGGTTTTCGAAAAAATAAACACCGAACATTCTAATGGATTCGAACAAATTATTTACTGCAACGATTCTGCTTTGGGATTGAAAGGCATTATAGCAATTCACTCGACTGTATTGGGACCGGCTGTAGGTGGGTGTCGTATGTGGAATTATGCAAACGAAGCAGAGGCTCTGAATGATGTTTTGAGACTTTCAAAGGGTATGACTTATAAAGCCGCAATTTCTAATCTTAATTGGGGTGGTGGTAAGTCGATCATGATCGGTGATCCAAAAACAGGCAAGAGTCGTGCTCTTTTAGAGAGATTTGGAGAATATGTAGACCGCTTAGGAGGCCACTACGTTACTGCAAAAGATGTAGGTATTGGTTCTGCAGATTTAAAAATGATGAAAGCAAAAACTAAACACGTTTTAGGGATTGATGGCGAAGCCGGCTCGAGCGGTGATCCTTCTCCAGCTACGGCTTTTGGAACCTACTACGGAATGAAAGCCTGTGCTAAGCGAGCATTCGGTTCAGATTCGTTGAAGGGTCTTAAAATTGCTGTTCAGGGGTTAGGTAGCGTTGCTTTTCACTTAATTGATTTTTTAAAAAAAGAAGGTGCCTTTGTTGTTGGATGTGATGTGGATACTGTTGCAACCGAAAGGGCAGTTGTAAAGTATGGGATTGAAGTTGTTCAACCTGAGTCAATTTACGATGTAACCTGTGATATTTTTTCTCCGAACGCATTAGGCGCAGTCATTAATAAGAATACAATTCCCAGAATTAAAGCAAAAGTTATTGCCGGAGCAGCTAATAATCAATTAGCTACGGACGATGATGGTATGACCTTGATGAAAAAAGGGGTTTACTATGCACCTGACTATGCGATTAATGCGGGTGGATTAATTAATATTTACTATGAAGCAGAAACTCCAGGTAGATATGACAAAGATCGTGCTTATGCACATATCCGAAAAATTGAAAATACGATTTCTACCATTCTTGAGAGAGCACAAACTGAGAAAATGTCTGCACATAAAATTGCTGATCAGATCGTTGAAGAGCGTTTAGCTTCAGGTAAAGCGCGAAATGGGAAATTACAGATCGCCTGATCCACTGGGAATCCAGCGTGTTTTAGAGCCCAAGGGAGTTTTGCCTCAACAGGCTTTAGTTTTGGATGCCACACTCCCTATTGCAGAAGACGAACTCTTGATAGAGGTCGAGAGCTTAAACATTGATTCTGCAAGTTTTCATCAAATCTCTGAATATTGTGGTGGGGATCTTTCTAAAATCGAAAAACACGTTTTAGATTTAGTAAAAAAACGAGGAAAGCATCATAACCCTGTTACGCAATCAGGGGGGATGTTGATAGGAAAAGTAAAAGAGATAGGGCCTTCTTTCCCGGTTAAAGATAAGCCTGTCAAAGTAGGGGATCGAATTGCAACATTGGTTTCTCTAACGCTGACGCCCTTAGAAATTAGAAAAGTAAAAAAAATTCATCTTAAAAAAGACCGCATCGATGTAGAAGGGCATGCGATTTTATTTACGAGTGGTATTTTTTCAATTTTACCTGTGGATATTCCCGAGACCGTTGCTCTTGCTATTTTAGATGTTGCAGGGGCACCAGCACAGACTAGAAAGTTAGTGCAGCCCAATCAAACTGTCGTAGTTGTAGGAGGTGGTGGAAAATCTGGCCTCCTCTGTCTGTATGAAGCTAAAAAAATTTCTGGGGTTAAAACAATTGCGGTTGATTATTCCCAGGCGGCGGTAGAACGGTTGTCAAAACTTACATTTGTGGATGAGGTTATTCAAGAAGACGCCCGTAATGCTGTGCAGGTTATGGAAAGCGTTTGGAACGTTACCAAGGGGCATATGGCGGATCTCGTAATCAACGTTTCTAATATTTCAGAAACAGAGCTTTCATGTATTCTCTCCTGTCGTCCCAAGGGGAAGGTTTATTTTTTCAGTATGGCTACAAGCTTTACTCGCGCAGCTTTGGGAGCGGAAGGGGTAGGCGCAGATATAGACCTTCAGATTGGAAATGGATATACTGAGGGGCATGCACAAATTGCGCTAGATGTTTACAGAGAAAGCTCTGAAATCAAAGCGTTGTTTTCAGAGCTTTATAAATAGGTTTGAGGTGAGCGGTGGCAAGCTTGAATTTAGATCAAAATATCATTTCTCGGTGCAGACAGCTTGCACAAGAAATTTCTAGCCCCATTGAAAATCTTATAAAAACACATACAACAGTTGCTATTGAGAGGGCAACATTACGATTGCTCGGTGTAGATGGAGCTGTAGAGCAGTCAAAAGGGCAGTGGACGCCACAGGTTAATGTGATCGTAGAGGGACTAAGGGCTGAGAAGGTGCTCTCAAGTGGGGTTCTCAAATATTTTGTAAGTGGGATGATTCAAAAGAAAATGCCAGCAGCAGAGTTTGCAGATGCGGTTGCAAAACAAAAAATTCATCTTCTCAAGCTCCCTCTCGCTTCAGATTCTGAAATCCAAAGAAAAACAAAGGAACTTTGTGCTAGTGCAGTTCATCGTTTAGATCAGCAGCGTGAAGATAGGGATCAGATTAGAAGAGAAACTACAGACCGTTTCACAGCAACAGGTGAGGGAGGGCCGCTTAAGTACGTTATTGTTGCGACAGGTAATATTTACGATGATGTAATACAAGCTCAAGCGGCCGCACAAGCAGGTGCAGAGGCTATTGCTGTGATTCGAAGTACTGCACAGTCTCTTTTAGATTTTGTTCCTCATGGAGCTACCACAGAAGGTTATGGAGGGACTTACGCAACTCAAGAAAATTTTAAAATTATGCGTGAGGCTTTGGACGAAGAATCGAAACGTTTGGGTCGCTATATCCGGTTGACAAATTATTGTTCCGGACTTTGTATGCCTGAGATCGCAGCATTAGGAGCAATAGAACGATTGGATTTTCTTTTAAACGATTCCATGTATGGAATTTTATTTCGCGACATTAATATGAAAAGAACGCTAGTCGATCAGCACTTTTCCAGAAAAATTATCGCGCGTTCTAGAATAGTAATTCATACAGGTGAAGATAATTATTTAACCACAGCAGATGCGATCGAGAATGGCCATCAAGTTCTGGCTTCGCAGTTTATAAACGAAAGATTTGCTCTGCATGCTGGAATGACTCAAGACTTGATGGGTTTAGGTCATGCACAAGAGATGAATCCTGAACATCCCAATGTTTTTTTATTAGAAATCGCACGGGCTCAGATGACTCGGGATATTTTTCCAAAGTCTCCTATTAAGTTTATGCCACCGACCCGATATAAGTGTGGAGACATTTTTTACAGTCATCTTATGGATGCGATGTTTAATTTTGTTGGGGTTTTAACTGGCCAAACAATCCAGCTTTTGGGTATGGCCACAGAAGCTATGCATACGCCCTTACTTCAGGATCGTTGGATGAGTATTAAAAATGCTAACTACATTTTCAACGGCGCTAAAGATTTAAGTGAAGAATTTGAGTTTAAGTCTGATGGTAAAATACAAAAATGGGCAGAAAAAGTTTTAAAAGACTCAGTTGCACACCTTGAGATGGTTCAGAAAAAAGGACTTTTTAAAGCGATTGAAGAAAGAGCTTTTGCAGAAATGAAACGAACCGAAAATGGCGGAAAGGGTTTAGATGGAGTAGTGGTGAAAGGTTCGGATTACCTCAATCCATTTTTTGATCTACTATGAACAGAGCTAAAGAGGTGAATCTTAAAAAATTAAAACCTTATGGTGACATCATGGATGATGGAACTATTCAAATTTCTTTTACCTTACCTGTAGAACCTTCACCTGAGGCACGCGAAGCGGCCATAATGTTTGCTCAAAAGATGGGGCTTGATCATATTAAAGTTGCTACAATGGAAAAGGCGGGTCATGGGTTTTCTTTTTTTGTAATTTATGGAAATGTCAAAAATACGGTTGATTTCACTCAGATTAAAGTTCTGAAGGTCGAATCCAAAAAAAGAAGCCGTGAAGAAATCGACGCCATTATTGAAAAAGAATTTGGAAGAAAGCTTATCGTTCTTGGAGCTTGTACTGGTTATGATGCTCACACTGTAGGAATAGACGCAATTATTAATATGAAAGGTTTTTCTGGAGATTACGGTTTAGAAAGATACAAATGGTTTGATGCTAGAAACCTGGGAGCGCAGGTTTTAAACGAGGAGTTGTTGAAGTTGGCTGTCCAAGAAAAGGCTGATGCAGTTCTTGTATCTAAAGTGGTGACGCAGCATAATATTCACGTTCGAGACATGAAAGAATTAATTAGTATGGCGAAAAAAATGGGAATCGAAGATAAAATGATTCTCATTGCAGGGGGGCCTCGTGTGACCCATCCAATGGCAGTTGAATGTGGCTTTGATGCAGGTTTTGGGGTAGGTACTAAACCATCAGAAGTGGCTAGTTATATTGTGGATGAGCTACTGAGAAGACGTGATCTGAGTAGGCGTTCTTCGAAGAAGAAAAGAAAAGGACCAAAGTAAAATGTCTCTTGTCGGACGAAAAAGTGAGCTTGGAAAAATTCGCCCTTGCTTACAAGCGAAAAAAAATGTCTTACTTGAAGGTCCTGTCGGTGTAGGTAAAACTTTTTTAGCCTTAGCTGTGACAGAAGATTTGAAACTTCCAGTTTTTCGTATTGATGGCGACAATCGCTTTACAGAACAAAAATTGGTAGGGTTTTTTGATCCCCCTGTGGTGTTGAAGAAAGGCTATAGCGACGACTCTTTTGTTCCGGGCCCGTTAGTGGAAGCTATGCAAAAAGGTGGAGTTTTGTTTATTAATGAACTGAACCGCTTGCCTGAGGGGGTTCAGAATGTGTTGCTTCCAGCTATTGATGAGAGAAAAATTATTGTCCCACGTTTAGGGGAAATCCAAGCTTCTCCAAAGTTTTTAGTTATTGCTACACAAAATCCGAAAGAATTTGTGGCGACTTCTCATTTAAGTGAGGCAATTTTGGATCGGTTTGAGTTGATTGTTTTGGATTATCAATCTGAAGATGAAGAAGTATCTATTGTTTCTTTGAGTTGTAAAAATAAAAATTTGGTTCAATCTGCAGTGAAGTTAGTTCGCTCGACTCGTCATCATCCTAAAATCAAGAGAGGTGCATCAGTTCGTGCAGCACAAAGTATTTCTGAAATTGCTGCAATGATGATCAAAGATGGGATGGATTTTGCAGAAGCCTTTAAGCAGGCTGCATTTATTGCGTTACCTACGCGAATTGAATTTGAAAGAGATGCAGATAGTGATTCTAGCTCCAAAGACGAGTTGCAATCTTTTATTGAACAGTTGGTGAAAACTGCACTAGAAGGCTCTTCTGAAGCTGTAAAAAAAAAGTAGTAAATTCTGAAAATAAAAATAAAAGTGTTTTTCAAAAAGCTGTAGATGAAGTCAGAAATAGGCCTTATTTTCTTCCGCCAGAGGCATTTGGGACATCGATTGCAAGCTCAGATGAAGCAGGTGGGATATTGGATGAGCTTTCTGGTTCTTCAGCCTGGGATGTAGCGGTGAGGTATCATGAATTTAAGTCTAAGTCTTCGATAAGTGGTGTGGCTAAAAAATTAAGACATATCTCTGCTCAAGCGGTTTTAGAAAAAGCTCGTCAGGTTTTAGGTTCAGTTACACATCCGTTAGATATGAGAAATTCAATTTTAACGGAACTTCCTTATAATGCAGAGCAAGTAGAGATTGATTTGGAAGAGACATTAGAAAACTCTGTTTTGTCTATACAACAGGGGCAAACGCTTCCTCAGGATGTTTGGATGAGTTATTCAGTTCCGAAACGGCAGTCCATGGTTTTAGCAGTAGATACGAGTTTATCTATGACAGGAGAGAAATTAGCATTAACTGCAGTTGCGTTAGCAGTTGTTCTTTTGCAGTTTCCGGACGATCCTATTGGAATCATTGCATTTGAGAATGAAGCAAAGATTCTTAAACTTCCTCATGAGAGGATTTCCGTGCAACAGTTGGTTGAACGGTTTTTAGATGTTCCTGCGCATGGGTATACACATTTAGAAGAAGGGATGAAGTCGGCTTTGAAAATGTCTAAAAGTGAATTACCAGGGGTTTTCTCAGGTAGGACCTCTGTGGTTCTTCTTTCGGACGGCAAGTATACAGCGGGGCGTGATCCTTCTTACTTAGCACATCGATTTACTCATTTGGTCGTGATGAAAATGGGCAAGGAAAAAGCAAGCTTGGAGCTCTGCAAAGAATTAGCAGTGAAAGGCCGCGGTGTGCTGAAAGAAGTAGGGGAATTAGACAGTCTTCCTCACGCAATGTATAGCGTCGTAAAAGACCTATTGCGAGGTCGGGCGGCATAAGATAAAAATAGAAGATCAACAGGAGCTATTATGCGAGATGATTACAAGATTAAAAATCCAACGGTGAAGTTAGAAGTTCAGGTTGAGAAGGAAGTTCAAGAAACTTTGGTTCAGATGGAAAAGCATTCCAAGCACACGGTTTCAGAGCTAGTCAATACTGCAATTAAGAACTTTATTGCACGTCACAAGGATTTTACGCCACCTTCGCATGGTTAGCTTTTAGATTTGATTCAGTAATCTGCTCTCGATCTGTTTTGCATTTTTTGTATCAAATCCGAGTAATAACGTTACTCCATCGATGTTCTTTTGAACACATTCACGAATTTCGGGAGCAAGTCCTCGGTCAAAAGACATAATCCATTTATTGGCTACGTTAGTCTGAGTTAAAACTAGCTTCACTTCTTTGACTTGCTCGGTATCACAGGTTTCTGGCTCAACAGTAATGGTGGAGATGGTAGAAACTGGAGCGTTAGAAGTTAAGGTTACAATGGCTTTACCGCTTGCCTTAAGGTCCCAGATCACTTGTGCATTAGCACCGGTTGGATCTAGATGTTGCCAGAACGCATCGGGTTCAGTTCCATAGAATGTAAAAGCCATGCACTTGTTAGCAGCATTACAATATCGATTGTAAGCTAAAACGTTAGTCACTGAATATGCATTGGAGTCTAATTCAGCTGGATCCATATCAAAAGCTTTTCCAGTTTCATACAAAACGGGTTCAGCAGCAGGTGGAGAAAGCTCTTTTGCTCTTTTGTCGCATTGTGGGCAAGTAGAAGAAAGGGGTTCAAGGCCTGCAACATTGATTTTTGCTTCTGGAAGTTCAGTTGTTTTCACAAGTGTACTATTCCAAACAGGGGAGTTTTCTGGAAGTTGTGTTAAATCTTCGATTTCGTCGATTGGGTCTACAATCCTAGGTTTGATGTTCTTTTTGCCTTGTATGTCTGTATGAAGAACATTTCTTTGTTTTTTATTAGACCAGGTGGTTGCTGTTTTAGTTTGAGAATTTTCTAGTCTACTGAATTTATGAGAGCGCTTATTCTTTTTGTTTTTTGTTTTTTTGTAAGCAGCAGTGTAGACGTTCTTTTTTGATTTTTTCCATTTCTTGGATGGTTGAACGATGTCTTCTCCATCTGCTGAGCGAAAGTCTGTAGGCTGTGAATATCGTGCAGACCCAGTTGAAATAGCATGATTTGAAATTGCAATCGGAGCAGGTGCAACAGTTGAGTTCCCTAGTGCATCTTCGCTTTCATTCCAATCACTGCGCTTATTGGCTATTTGCTGAGCCGCTGCTTGTTGGTTGGCTTCAATGACTTGGCTTTCTTCAGCTTGAGCTTGGAGTTGTTCAGTGTCTAGGTGTTGATTTTTAACAATTTGAACTGGAACTAGCGCTTTCGCTTTTTTGTTGCGAGAAACGCGAGAAACTGATGCGCGCTTTTTGATGGCCTTACGAAGAAGAGGTTTCTCAGGAAATTGTTCACCTAAAATTGTTTTTTCCTCGGTCGAATTTTGTTCGTCATCTATTGTTTGTTGTGGTGTTTGCTGTGGCGCTTGTTGAGAAATTGATGCTCTTATTACTCGAGCAGGTCTACTTGAAGCAGGAATGTTGGGGTGACGAAGCTCACGGATTTCTTCTGTACCGTTACTGCTTTCATCTGCTCTTTGAGCTTGGAGATTGGGCACTTTATGCTTAGGTGCTTGCAGATGTGGAGCGGCTTGAGCAGGAGCAGCTGTTGCCGCAGATTGTTCAGGGGTTTGAGGTGCTTCATTGCTAAGGTCGACTTCTACGGGTTCGCTTTGTGGTTCAGATTTACTGCCAAAGACTTTCTCAAAAAGTGTTTTAGCTTTTGCTGGTTTGGGTGCAGCACTGTGTGTTGTGACAGGTTGGGGCTGGCTAGCTGTGGTCACGGGTGCTTGTAGCGAAGATTTATCAATACTTTTTGAAAGTGGGCTACAACGTCCTAGGATGACTACTAATGATAAAGAGCTGACTAGGACTACTAAAAATTGAATTCTATTTCTTACTTTATATTCCATATTCATAACTACCTCTGCTTGACCGCCGAAATCACTGTATGGGCGGCATTATCGCGTGCGCTATTATCCAAGGTTCGTGCCAAGTGTTGTGTGGGGGTGGAGCCAGGTTGGCGCCAAGGGAGACGGGGGGTTATATGAGTAAAGAGTTTCAGGTCTATGAAATGTTGTCTAGGTTTTGAACAGGTATCAAAAAAAAATGCGGAAAGGTGCTGAGGGCGGGGAAGGATAACGACAGTGTTTTTTATGGTGGAGATAATGGCGTTTAGTACGAAATTCGGACTGCCCCGGGGCAGAGATAAGAGACTAAGTTAGTGCGGGGAGGGGGATTTATTCGCTGGACTTGATCACATAAGTTAAATGAAAATAAATTTTATATGAAGACCTTAATTTTCTTACATGGAGGGCCAGGCCTCCCAGACTATATGAAAGAATTCTTTGATGGTAAATTTCCCACTAGAGAGGTTATTTTTTATAGTCAAACACAAAATATTGTATCGATTGATACTCTTTTTAAAGAGCTCGATTCCAAAATTCAGTCTAGCTTGTTGAATGAAGTGTATTTGGTTGGACACTCATGGGGTGGTATATTAGCTATTGAGTATGTTCGCCGATTCAGAACGGCCATTTCAGGAATTGTAGCAATAGATACACCTTATGATTCATCCATAGAATTGGACTATGAGAGAAGGATAAAAGAATTAGGTATTCAAGAGGATGACCCAAATAGAAAAATATTTCTAGCTTCAATTGAACGTGATGCCTGGGGAGAGCGTATTGAAAACCTGATTTCATCTACCAACTTAAAGGTTTTCAATACGATTTATGAAACTTTTTTAAAAAATTTTGATCTCAAAAAATTTATTAGGGCAACAAAGCTACCTATTCTAAATATTTTTGGATCTGAAGATGTTAGGGTGCCTGCGCAGAGTATCCGTTCTTATGCAAGTTTAAGTCAAAATTTGAAATGGGTAGAGATACAAGGAGCGGGACACTTCCCGTTTCTTCTCGAGTCTCATCGCAATTTAACTATCTCTAGCATTGAAAATTTTATTTCTTCTACTTGATAACCCCTCATCCAAATTCTCTCTACGTATATTAATTAAAGCACACTCAATGACTGTGGGGCTCTTGGGCGTGTTCTTGGTGGTTCTGCACTGGCTGGCTGTGAGAGTAGTCCAATCACTTCATTACCGGTTATATATGCACCAGCTGGTATGATATCTGATGAGCTGCCATTATTATTGAGATCTAAAACATCGCGACCTAGCGTGAGTGCTGGGGATAGGGGTTGAAGTTTAAAATTATTATTTAATGGATTAACAAAGAGCGGATTTGCTCCATTAAGTCCATCAACGTCAAATCCATAACCGCCATTTGCAACAGGTGCCTGCCACGTGGAAAATGGGATAATGTTTTTTGTTCCATCCAAGTTCCAAACGGCGTTATTTAAATTATTGTAGTATAAATTTCTTATGAAGTTGATTTGTTGTAAGCCCGGGTTTTGCACATTGTAACAACCAGCCCCGCTAACTGTGCCGCCAACGATAAGATTATTATGAAACTGCACATCAACAAGCTCAGTACTTTGAGTCATCACACCGTGTTGATTATTATAAGCAACGTTATTTACAAATCGTGATCGAGTGGCGTCGAAAAATCCAGCTTGAAAACCAAGAAGAGAGTTTGTCACAATATTTTGATAGATTTTAGTATCTTGAGCTCCGACGACGCGAATTCCACCAAATGAAGCATTATGTACGTAATTATAGCGAATAATATTTCTTGCTTGAGTAAATCCTGCATGATTTCCTTTAATAAAAATTGCTTGCCCAACATCAAAAATTTCGTTGTTTTCAATAAGACCGTCATTTGAATCATAGGACATAATGCCAGCATCATTTTGTCCCCCTGTACCTGTTGTTGTTCCAGTGCCCCAAACGCGATGAATGCGATTATTGCGAATGACAATAAAATCTGCGGTTTCATATCGAATGGCGTTGTAGTTATTCGAGTAAAGGGAATAGCCATGAAAAAATGATCCAGCGTGACCTTGTACATCGCTGTTTAGCAATTGACAGTGGTGTGATCCAACAAAAACAACAGGACCGGTGTCTTCCATGCTTCCACCATAGTAGTCATCGATTTGAAAATTATCCCAAATAATATAATTGCGATTAGACGCACATCCGATCATTGCACCGCGGACACCAGGGTTTAATCGGATATAGACTAACCCAATTCCTCGGAAAGTAATAGGGTCACTTGCTGTGCCGCTATTAACTGGATTCAAAGTAACAGTAAAGCGTCCCCCAGCTGAGTCACCTGATTCCCAGTAAGTGCCGGCAGCAATTTGTACGATGTCACCTGGCTGTGCCGCTTGAGGGTTAATTCCTGTCTGATTAGGATTGGGAGCTACATAACTTGCACTACCCCACGATGCTCTACCAATGGTCTTCCATGGATTAGCTTCGCTATTGTTAGCATAGGATGTGGAATCATTTCCGCTGACGCCATTCACGTAAAGTGTTTTCGCGAGTCCATCAATAGGATTAATGGCAATAAAAGAAATAAAAAATAAATTTACAAATTTCTTATTCATAATCAAATTTTACCACGCGATTTCTTCCTGATCTCGAAAAAATTTCCCTGTAGGGCCGCTATTAGGGAGTGTAGCTAACCAAACAGGAGTTTCAGCGCCTTTTTCAACAGATCTCTCGGCTTGTGGCCCACCCATGTCAGTTTTCACCCACCCCGGGCAAACACAGTTCACAAGGATGTTCTGTCCTTTAGTTTCATCGGCAAAGATGCGAGTCACAGCATTCAAAGCAGTTTTAGAAATTCGATAGCCGGTGTATCCTCCGTTCATTTCAGAAAGCTGTCCTAGCCCACTAGAAATGTTTACAACACGACCGTATCCATTTTGCTTCATCAGCGGTATTAACTTCTGGCAAAGTAAAAAAGGTGCCATTGTGTTGGTTTCGAACGTGTCTAAAATTGTTTTTGGTTTTGTTTCAAACGCGCTAACCGGATTGCGATCAGAAGAATCAATAAAAATTCCTGCGTTGTTAACTAAAACATCCAGACGATTAAACTCTTTTTTAATGAACTGACAGGCTTGATCAATGCTTTTTGAGTCTGTTACATCTAAAATCAGTGCTCGAGCGTTGAGCTTGTTCTTTTTAAATTGTTCTTCTATAGCGAGTCCTTTTTTGGCATCGCGAATTCCGAGCAAAACAAGATATCCTTTTTTAGCAAGTTGCTTACCGATCTCAAGTCCTATCCCTCGGTTAGCTCCCGTGACCAATGCAATTTTTGTTTCTAAAGTTTTTTCTTTCGTCATACTCATCTCCTAAGTACGATAGGGGTAACATAAAAGGCGTGATTAGTGAGCTTTATTATTGTGAATGGAAGTCGGTTTACCAGATTGTACTTGAATACTTTGTTTAACTTCGTATTGGTGCAGTTCATTTTTAAATGTTGAACAAAAATTTAGCACGGAATCAATGTTCTGTTTATCTATAATAATGTCACGATGATTTTTATCTTTTACGTATTGCATGACAAATTTTCTGTCTATGTCTGCATTAGATTTTTTACCTTCATGGTTTTTATTAATCAAGTTGCAAAGCGCTGCTGTAAATTGATTTGTCGTGTGACCTTTAGCTTCGTCAGTAACAGAGGTGATCTTACAGTTTTGATCTAAGAAAATCGTGCGGGTTTTGTTTAGTTTTTCATTGGTGACAGAAACAAAGGAATGTTGAAGCGAGGAATCGTGATAGCCTATGCGAATGGTATCTTTATCAGGCAGCGAAAAAATATAAGTAAAAGCGTCACTAATGATTTTACCTTGAGTTTGTTTCTGAAAAGAGGAGTAGCCTTGCTGTTTTAGAATATGGTCAGCGACATTTTCACAGACAGATTTTGTAGATTTAATTTGTTTTGCAAAAACTGTCGTCGAGATAAAAAGAAAAAAAATAATGTTAATTTTTTTCATTTTATTTTGCGTTTCCTGCAATTCCACAGGTTTGAGTTAATTTTCGCATTTCTTCATCTGTTTCTGTGACCATTTTTTCTTGTAAAGTTTTAGCTCGATTTTGAACACTAGCAGTGTATCTTTTTGCAAATTCTTCATCCACAGCAATGCTTGAAATTTTTCCACTTTGTATACCGGCATAAATTTCTTGCTTAATTTTTGGAATATCTTCTGCCGCTGCTTCTTCAGCCTGTGCAAGTACAGAAGCGTTTCTCTGGTTGTAAAGAGATGTTGTTAATTCTGCGATCTCTTTTCTTTCTTTTTCATCTGGAACAAGGCGGTCGAGTCTAGCTTTTTCTAAGGCTTTCTCAGCTTGTGTTTTTGAAAGGGTACGGAAAGAATTTTTCATTAGGCCGCTAATGGGTTTAAGTAGTGGAAGAGCGGTGCCAGCTGCATATCCCCAACCCATATAAGAGGCAGCGTCACTGTAGTTGTTTTGACATTCAAGATACTGATCTCGAATGGAAATATCTGTGTCGCGTGAAACAGTGTCGCCAGTCAGTGCAGTAGCAAATAGACTTTTGCATTTTTCCACATTCTGCGCGAGCACAACGCCAAAATCCATAGCGGCAGCAGGAGCTGTTCCAGCTAAAACAGATGAAGCACTAGCTCTTGCTAAGGCTGCTTCAGTGACTCCAACAGCGCTCGTGCCCATTCCCATCGTAGCAACCCCAGCAGCAATCCCTACAATCATAGAAAATTGTTTTGCGGAGTCTTCATTGTATTTCATTCGATCTTCAGTTCTTTTTTGTAATTCACAAACTGCACGTTCTAATCCTGGAAGTTGTTTTGGATCAGTTCCATAAATGACTTGCAAAAGAGGCACAGCATAAAGCATTTTGTCGATCATTTTGGAATATTCTGCTTTTGTAGAAGCTACTTTTGGCGAATCAGATTTTTCCATTAGTCTCCATTTTTCTCGCAAAGCGTTTTCATTTTTTTTAAGAGACTTAAGAGAAGTAAGATTTTCTTGAACGAGTTTAATCTGATCAGTAAATGCAGAATTGATTGCTGAATTAATTTTGCTTTGATTTTGTGTAAAACCTAAAAAAGTAAGTCCTACAGAAAAATCGCCTTTATTTTCTTCCATGAATTTTTTTGTTTTTTCAATCCAAGGTTGAACATCTTTATGTAAAAGCTGTGGGGTTTGTTGTGTCATGCGATCTAAGGCCAAATGAATTGCTGTTTCTTCCGACTTTTGTTTTGGATCATTTTTTATTTTATCCAATTGGGAGTTCAATTGCGCATAGAGTGCTATATTGTTTGTAATGGATTTGATATAGTTAGAGAGTTTTGTGTCAGCACTTAATGCTGTAGGATTTTTTAAAACAGACTGAAAAGATTTTTGCATGCTTTGTACTGCTGGGAGGGTTTTTTCCATTCCTGCAATGTGCATATCCATAGCTTGATTAAGGGCTACCCATTGCCGGTACTCATCACTAGGCCCTTTTAGATTGGTAAATTCATCTGATGTAAGTCCTCCCGTTTCAGCCATTTTACGGCATTCAACACAGTCCCCGGTTTGAGGTTTATTACTAATGGGTTCTGTTGCGCCGTATTTGCTACATTGTGCTTCGTACCTTTGTTTCCAAAGAATTTCATTGGTTCTTTGGTGTGCGATATCTTGAGAGATAAACCTGTTCCATAAATTTTTGTCCACAAGTAGATCTTTTGCAAAACTGATTTGAGTGATGAAAGCAGTAGCCAATATGAATTTAAGAAATTTCATGGTTTTCCCCCTACCTTTATATTCTCGGCAAAAACGCTTTAAAAATAAAGAGATAATTCGATGCGTTATTTTATCTTAAGATGACGTTGATTGGTCAATGATTTCAGCTAGATCCATAACTTTGACTCGATCTTGAGCGTCCTTAGCTTTAACTCCGTCATTCATCATTGTCATGCAAAATGGGCAAGAGGAAGCTATTACCTGGGAGCCAGTGTCTAATGCTTGTTCGGTACGTGTGATGTTGACTCGTTTGCCGATTTTTTCTTCCATCCACATTCTGCCGCCTCCAGCACCACAGCACATGCTTTGATCATGATTGTTTTTCATTTCTGCAAGCTGAACTCCTGGAACTGAGCCAAGAATAGATCGTGGTTGTTCATAGATATTATTCCAACGGCCTAAGTAGCAGCTGTCATGAAAGGTGACTTTCTGATTAAGGCTTTGAGTGGGCTTCAACTTTCCTTCTTGGATCATTCGAGCAATAAATTGAGAGTGGTGAAAGACTTCATAGTGACCACCGAAGTCTTTGTACTCATTTTTGATGGTATTGAAGCAATGTGGGCATGCTGTAACAATTTTTTTCACTTGGTAACGATTGAGTGTTTCAATATTAGCTTTGGCTAAAGTTTGATAAAGATATTCATTTCCGATTCTTCTTGCAGGGTCGCCTGTACATTGTTCTTCTCTACCTAAGATGGCAAATTTGATGTTTGCTTTTTTTAGAAGACTTACAAATGCACGTAAAACTTTCTTATTGCGGTCATCGTAGGATCCTGCACAACCAGCCCAGAGAAGAACATCAACACTAGAGTCCTCAGCCATTGTCTTAACTTGCAGACCTTCTGCCCAATTTGCTCGATCTGCGGAACTGAAAGCCCAGGGGGTGGCATTTGTTTCCATGTTTTTGAAAACCGTCTGCACTTCTTGAGGGAATTTAGACTCCATCAAAACCAGGTTTCTTCTAATGTCGTAAATTTTGTCCACCTGCTCGATGAAAACAGGGCAAGCTATTTCACATGCACGGCAGCTCGTACAAGACCAGATTACATCTTCGGTGACTTTCTCATCGATGATATGGGTGACTTCATCGAGTTTGCCTGCCAAAATTTTTTCTTTGTTGCGATATATATTGTCCTTAAGGTCCATGACTAATCTTTTTGGGCTAAGTGGCTTCTGAGTGTTCCATGCAGGGCAAAGATCTTGGCAACGGCCACATTCGGTACAAGAGTAATAGTCTAGAACGTCCTTCCATCCGAGATCAGTAACTTTTGCAGCTCCGTATTGAGTATTGGATTCGTCTTCGAAGTTAATGGGCGTCATCCCTTTTTCGCGTTTAAGATTCATTAAAAACGTATTAGGACCTGCTGCGACAATGTGCAGGTGCTTGGAGCTGGGGATGTACATAGAGAAACCCAAAACAATCAGCATGTGAATCCATTTAAAGAGAGTGCTGAGGTGACTAAATTGTTCAGATCTTATTCCGGAGTCAGAAAAAACTGCTGCTATCATCTTTGAAACTGGCATCGAATTTTCGTAAAATGGGTGCTCTCCTAGAATATGGAATGCATTCATAAAAAGAATGGAAACCATTAAGCACCCTGTAAAAAGAAGAACGAGATTAGCGTCTTTGGATTTTCCCAGGCCTTCGGGACGCATGATGAATCTGCGGTAACAAGCAACACCTATGGCGGTCAGAACCCCAGTGACTAAGAAATCATTGATGAGAACAAACGTGCAGTAGAGGTCATTTCCAATAAACTGAAAATTTGCAGGCTGATAAAGAGTAGTAACGAATTGCTCTAGGGTGCCAATCGAGATGATCAAAAATCCCCAGAAAATAGTAGCGTGCATGAGGCCAACAATAGGTTTTCTTAGAACAGCTTTTTGCCCAAGGACATGGGTAAGTAAAAGAGTAATACGCTTGCTGATTTCTTGCAGGCGACCTTTAGAGTTATTCTTGTGTGCTTTCATGATCCGGAAAAGCGTATGAAACTTTTTTCCGGAGTAACTAAATGCAAAACCTGCAACAAGGATGAAAAGTGGGGTTTGCCAAGTCATGGAATTAGTGTTCTTTAATTTTTTTAAACTCTTCTTTTAAAAGCGGCACGACAGTAAATAAATCTGCTACGATTCCATAGTCGGCCACTTGATAGATCGGTGCTTCTGGATCTGTATTAATCGCAACAATCACTTTTGAGGTTCTCATTCCTGCCAGATGTTGAATAGCACCACTGATTCCACATGCAATATACAGAGCTGGAGAAACAACTTTACCAGTTTGCCCTACTTGATCTCGATGGGGTCTAAATCCAGCATCCACAGCAGCGCGAGATGCGCCTACAGCAGCGCCCAAGACATCTGCCATTTCTTCTAAAATTTTAAAATTCTCCGCGTTTTTTAGAGATCTTCCACCGGAGACAACAATTGCTGCTTCAGTGACATCGGGTCTTCCACTAGCCCCTTTAACGATTTCTAAAACCTTGGTTTTAAAATCAGCTAGGTCTGCAGTTAAAGGAGAAATTTCTGCAGATTTTGAAGCGTCTGGCTTAGGTATGCCGAGTGAATTGGGTCTGACAGAGGCGAGCTTAGGGCCCGATCCTAAGAACTCAACCTCAACGGTCGCTTTACCTGCATAAACGGGGCGTCTAACTTTAATCCCATTGCCTTCAAATTTCAGTTCTGTACAGTCACTTGCGAGTCCGACATTAAGACGAGCGGCTAGTTTAGGCATAAAGTCTCGACCTGTAGGTGAGTGTGCGGCCAAGACAATATCAGGTGTAATGGCTTTTACGGCTTGAGTGGCAACATGCGTGTAAGATTCTGCTGTATAAAATTTTAATTTAGCATTGTCGAGAACGTGAACTTTTTTTGCACCATAAGCACCTATCTCTTTAGCCATGGGAGTGACACCTTCACCCATCAGGAGGACGTGAGTTTCGTTTCCTGAAGTGGATGAGGCACTCGTGAGTTCGAATGTCGATTTTTTCAATTTTCCATCTCTATGTTCTGCAATAATGAGTACTTTTGCCATATTAAATCACCTTCGCTTCTTCATGGAGGAGTCTGACGAGTTCCTTTGCTTGCGCGGCAGGTTCGCCTGAAATTTTTTTCCCGGCTTGTTTTGGAGGAGGTAGTTGATAATTTTTAAATCGAATTTTTTGATCTGACTCTGAAACACCTGCGTCCGCCATCTTCAGTGTTTTTATTTCTTTCTTTTTAGCTTTCATAATGTTGGGAAGGCTTGCGTATCTGGGCTCATTCATTCCTTTTTGTGCAGCTATCAATAATGGAAGGGGTGCCTCAACCATTTCAAATGCTCCACCCTCGATTTCACGTTTACATTTCACTGACGTTGCGCTGTACTCTGCTTGGAGTGCGACTGTAATATAAGGAATTCCAAAATATTCAGCAATCAATTGACTGCCCTGAGCAGCTCCATCATCAATAGCTTCTTTGCCGGTAAAAATGATGTCAACTTTTGCTTCCTTTTTGAGTGCTCCTGCCAATGCTTTGGCAGTCATATTGTTGTCCGCTGTTTCTGGAATTTCGACTTGGATGCCGTTATCGGCTCCCATGGCTAAAGCTGTGCGAATGGTTTCTGAAACTCGAGCTGGGCCTGCAGAGATTACGGTGACTGTACTTCCAGCGTTTTTTTCCCTTAGTCTTAACGCTTCTTCAACGGCGAATTCATCGTAAGGTGACATGATCCATTTGATTCCGGTCATGTCGATCCCGCTACTATCGGCAGTTAATTTAATTTTTGTTTCAGTGTCAGGTACCTGTTTGATACAAACGTAGATGTTCATAGTACTATGCAATTGCCTCCGCTACTTTTTTTAGAATAGTTTCATTTGAGCAGGTTGTGAATCGGACATAACCTTCACCCGCCTGGCCGAAGCCACTTCCAGGAGTAATCACGATTCCCTTCCTTTGAATAAGGTCCAGAACATAGTTTTCTGAGGTTACTCCGGCCTGGAGTTTAGCCCAAATATAAAATGTTGCCTGGGGATATGGACATTGCAATCCTGCAGAACGAACGGCTGGGATCATTAGGTCCATTCTTTTTTGATAAATGGCTCGCATCTCAGATCCTACTCTTTCGTATTGATTTAACGCAGCAATTCCGGCTTCTTGCACAGCGTTAAATACTCCTGAGTCAATGTTCGTTTTCACTTGTGCTAACGCCTCAATAATTTTTCGATTTCCTACAACAAAACCAATTCTAAAGCCCGTCATATTAAAAGTTTTAGACAGACTGTGGAATTCGCATCCGACATCTATAGCTCCCGGAACCTCTAAGAAGCTAGGCTGCTTTTTGCCATTATAGTAGATTTCTGAGTAAGCGTTATCATGACAAATGAATATTTGATGTTTCTTTGCAAATGAAACGACTTCTTTGAAAAAATCGAGGCTAGCGTGGGCCGCTGTTGGATTATTGGGGTAATTCAGGAACAGAATTTTGACTTTAGGTCCTATTTTAATGAGGTGCTCGAGTTCTGCAAAATCGGGTAGATATTCGTTCTTTTCTAAAAGTGAAAAGAGCAAAGGTTTCCCTCCAGCAAAATAAGTAGCGGCAGAGTAAACTGGATATGCGGGGTCTGGGACTAAGGTGGCTTCCCCGGGGTTCACAAAAGCAAGGGGCAGATGTGCAATCCCCTCTTTAGATCCAATTAAGGTCAAAACTTCTGATTCGGGATTAAGCTGTACTCCAAAACGTTCTTGATACCACTTGCTTACTGCTTTTCTAAACTCAATCATTCCCCAATAAGAGGGGTACTTTTGCATCTCGTTTTTTTGTGCAGCTTCACTGAGCGCACGAACAATAAAGTCAGGAGTTGGTAAATCGGGATCACCCATTCCGAGTGAAATTAGCTTTCTTCCTTTATTGGCTTCTTCTTGTTTGATCTTGTTGATTTTTGCAAAAACATATGGAGGAAGATTTTTCAGACGATCACTGATTTCAAACATGAATTACTCTGCCTTCTCTCTGGTAATATCTTTAAAATACGCATCCATCCCAATGAGACCTTTACGTTCTGCAATCACTGGACGGGCCTTTTTCTCTACCAACCAAACTGCGGCTTCAATGGCACCTCGAGCAAAAACGGTACGATCACTTGCGTAGTGTGCAAATTTAATTTTATCTGCAATTCCATAGAACGTGATTTCGTGGTCGCCAATCACTTCCCCTGCTCGAATGCTGTGAGTAGGAATGTTGCCAGGTCCTGCTGGAGCAATAGCTCTCTGTAATGAAAGAGCCGTTCCGCTGGGGGAGTCTTTTTTATGCGTGTGATGAGTTTCAACAATAGTAGGGTGATAACCCATTTTTTCTAGAAGAGGAGAGGCCGTTTTTAAAATTTCTGTGAGAGCCCAAACTCCCGTAGAAAAATTAGAGGACATCAAAACAGGAGCTCTTTTGACGTATTCTTCGATGATTTTTCGTTCGTCAATTCTCCAACCTGTGCTTCCTACAACAAGAGAAGGTACGCGTGTTTTAGCTTGGGCTTTTTTTACAAAACCGATCACAGCACTAGGTTCAGAAAAATCGATAACGACATCAGTGTCTATTAAGGCATCTGGATTGTCAGCTTTGTCTATCTGAGCGGCGAGAACAGCTTTTTTAGAGTATTCTGAAACGACCAGATGACATACAAGGAGTCCAGTTTTTCCTTTTGAACCCAGAACGCCTATCTTAACCATTTTTCTCTCCCTTTTGGATTCCACTGTTCTTCAGAATTTGAATAAGATGATCAGAGTTCGTTTTTGATATCTCAACAAGAGGTAATCGCAAAGTGGACTCACATAATCCAGCGTAGCTCATTGCAAACTTGATTGGGGCAGGGTTGGTTTCTATAAAAAGATCTCTGAAAAGAGGATAGTACTTGTGATGAATTTTTGCTGCTTCATTTAAAGATTTATTTTTTACAGCGGTATACATAGCTACGATTTCTTCGGGAATGAGGTTGGATGCAACTGAAATAATCCCTTTAGCTCCAAGAGCTGCGGTAGGGAAATAAGTTGCATCATCTCCTGAAAGCACATCCATACCATGTTTGTGCGCATGAAGTTGATGAAGTACCTCATTGGTGAAGGTGACATTACCACTGGCTTCTTTAATGGTGGTGATGTGCCTGTAATCTGCCAAGTTTAAAATCGTTTTGATTTCGAGTCCTACTTGAGTTCTGGATGGAACATTGTAAAGAATGATTTCACAATTCACACGATCAGCAACAGATTTAAAATGTTTTTCCAGTCCGGTTTGTGTGGGCTTATTATAATAAGGTGTAACCAGTAATACCCCATGCACACCGATATCTGAGGCCCAGCAGGAAAAATCAATGGTTTCATTAGTGTCATTGCTTCCTGTTCCGGCTACAACTTTAATATTCGTGTTTTTTAAGTCGCTAACAGCGGTTTCAATGAGTTTTTTTTTCTCTTCTAGGGTGAGGGTAGGGGATTCCCCTGTGGTTCCGCAGACAACAACACCTGTAACACCAGCCTGTCTCTGGAGTTGTAGTAGTTTCCTAAATGAGCGTAGATCTAATTCCGCCTTGCCACTCTTGCTGTGATTAAAAGGCGTAACGAGAGCAGTCCATACCCCTTGCATAAGTTTTAGCTATCATATTCAGAAATGGTTAAAAAGTCTCGTGACGTATTAAGTCTGCGAATTTTTCTCTTTTTCTGATGACGCGGATTTTACGGTTTTGAATGAGTATTTCTGGGGGGCGTAGTCGGCTGTTGTAATTACTCGACATGCTCCGTCCATATGCGCCTGCTGACAAAATGACTAAAAAATCACCTTGTTTTACCGCTTGAGGAAATGGGCGATCTGAAGCAAAACAGTCTGATGATTCGCACACTGGGCCTACAATAGAGGTTTTTTCACTTTTTCCCCGCGTGTGTTTTTGGAGCATGGGAAGGATCTCATGATGGCTTTTATAAAGAGCTGGGCGTATGAGGTCATTCATAGCGGCATCGATTACCAGAAAGTTCTTTTTGCCGTGTTTTTTTCTATACAAAACTTGGGTTAGGAGTACCCCGGCATTACCCGCAATTAACCTGCCTGGCTCTAGAGTGATTTGCACAGGGTGGGGGAGTTTGGCTTGTGGACCAAAGTACTTGGATATGAGCCGACAGTATTTTGAGATAGAAGGTGAAGGGGAGTAATCGTATGAGATTCCAAGTCCTCCTCCTAAGTCGATAGAACGTATTGGATAGTTCGTTTTTTGTAAAATTTCAGTGATCAGATTTCGGGTTTGTCTAAAGGCCGCTTCAATGGGGGCAAGGTCGAGAAGTTGACTACCAATGTGGATGCTTAGCCCTTGTATGTTGAGCCCCTTGTATTTTGATTTGGTTTTAAATATTTTTAAAATTTCACTTTTTTCCATACCGAACTTATTCTTCTTTAGCCCAGTGGAGATATAAGGATGAGTTTTCGGATTTATATCTGGGTTGAACCTTAAGCAGATCTGTGCAGTTTTTTTAAGTTGAGAAGCTGTTTTGTTAATCAGCTCCAGCTCTTCAAGAGATTCAACATTAAATGATCGAACTCCGTATTTTCCGGTCGTTAAGGCGATGCGAATCTCTTCGAGTGTTTTTCCTACGCCAGAGAAAACAATTTTTTCAGGAGGTACCCCTGCTTTTAGCGCGAGAAAGAGTTCTCCACCAGAGACAATGTCAGCACCGGCATCATTTTCTGCAAGGAGCTTTAGAATACTTAAATTGGAGTTGGCTTTCATTGCGAAGCAAATGAGAGGGTGGAGAGTGTGAAGCTCATTTTTTAGTTTTCGGAGTGGAGAAAGAAAAGCTTTTTCTGAATAAATGTAAACTGGTGTTCCTATTTGTTCTGCTATTTTTTGCAAGGAAACTCCCTCAGTACTCAGTGTTCCATTTTTGTAAAAGAAAAAATCAGTAGGTTGACTCATCTGGAGTGTGGAGTTTGAGAAGGTTGAGGGGAAGGGTCTTTTACCGGATCGGATTTTTGTGGTGTAGACGGAATGGGGGGGAGTGGTGGCCCCTTTACGCCACAGCTAGAAAGAAAAAAAATAATAAAAAATGTAGGTACAAACTTTTTCATAAGACATGATTTGAAAGTAGATCGCAGCTAGAAGCGAAGCGCAAGTCCGACTCCAAGGAGATCTAGTCCCATATCTACACGGGTATCCCAATTGGGGCCAAGATGAAAGAGCAAACCACCACCAAAGGTGGGGAAGAGTGAAGCAAGTCGGATCTGATTATTAATAAAATTTTGATCATTTGGATCAGAGAATGATGCCCCAATGACAAGATTTTTAACAAATCCTGCGTAGCCAAAAATTCCAAAAGTTTCTCCTAGCGCAATGTTGTATCTGCCAATAATTGAAAGTGGGACTACGGTATAGGTATCTTGAGGCGTGTCTACATTATAGCTTAAAACTTTATATAAAAATGCCCCACCTTCTAATGTAAGAGAGTCTTGGATGCCAAAATTTCGAAAAAAAATTGTTTTTGCAATATTCATCCCATATTTTAGTCCTGCGCCTGTGTAGTAAATAGTTTGTCCTTCAGATCCTAAATTTTTAAGTGAACCGAAACTAAATGAAAGCCAATGTTTGTAAGGATCTAAAGTGAGGGGTTGTTCTACAGTGATTCCTTTTTCTCCAATTTCCTCATCTTCGTCTACAATAAATCCTTCATTTTCTGATTCATTTGCAGCAAAGATGCCTTTTTTGTTTTGATCGCCCTCATTTTCGTTTGGTTTTTTTTCGTCTAAGTCTTGGTCAAAGTCCTCTTGAGGTGGAGAGGGTGTTGCGACTTCAGCAGACTCTACAGGAGGTGGTGATTCTTCAGTAGGCAGCGGGGCTGTTTCTGCCTCAGCACTTTTCTTTTCCCCTTCGGCTAACATTTGGTCTATTTCGCTGTCAGATGGATTTTCCGAAGGACTAGATTCGCTTGGTGTTGCTTGAGAAGAGGTTTCGGGAGGTGGAGGTTCTGGTAAGGGTTCAGCAGGAGGCGCGGGATTTTCTAACATTTGATCAAGTACATCATTTGTTGAGGGCTCGTTAGGGGTGGGTGTGTCGGGTGCTGCGGGAGGTGGCATTGCTGCGTCTTCTAATTCTTTGAGTTCTAGTTTGTCGTCATTGGTTAGTGGAGGCGCTGTAAGGTCAGAAATTTTTTCAATCGCATGAACAGTTTCTCCTGTTTTTAAGTTTCTGAACTTTCCATAGTGTTTAATCTTTCTGGCCGCAAACTGTTTTTTCTCAGGGTAGAGTTTTAAAATTCTAAAAGCCATCAGAGGGATTTCTTTTTCCTTTTCCTTTTCTCGAATAAGAATAATTTTTCCTTCTTTTGCACTTGCGGATTCTTGTTCATTAAAGAGGTAAACGCGAGTGGATTTGCTCTTGCGCTCAAACGTTGCATCGTAATTTTTTGCTCTTATTTTTGGAAGTTCTGGAGCCTTTTCTTCTGCTCTGGTAGAGTGCAAGGGCGTAATAGCTAAGCAAAAAATTAAACCTGCCAACACGGGTTTGACATGTAGTGTATTTTTCGATTTAATGCGGTTTAGTGAATCTTTAAATAAATTGTATGAAAAAAACATATCTTATTCTCTTAAGTTTATCTTGCATCCTCAACTCTGTCGAGCGTGGGTTTGCTGCCTCTGAAACAAATACTGGGGAATTTTTTGCCCAGAAGAAGTGGGCTGAGGCCGCAATTGGTTTAAAAGCAACGGTAGAACGAGACCCTCAAAATGCACGTGCAGTTTTAGATCTTGCCAGTGCATTGACTTATCTTAAAAGGCGTGAAGAAGCGTTAGGAGTTTTAGCTAGAGCAGCACAAAAAACAAAGGTAGCCGCCCAGGGTGAGCGGTTTAAAAGTCGTATTCAGGTGATCTCTCGTTTGTTTATTTCTCATGATACATTTCAAATTTTTCAAGATGGATTGAATCTCATGTTAGTTAAAAAATATAAACTCGCTAGAGATTTCTTTAGTCGTGCATTAATTCAAGAGCCAGCAAATGTTGATGTGCTTTTAAGATTAGGACAATGTTATGTTTTGGAGAAGGATTTCGATAGTGCTGCCGAGAGTCTGCGATTTGCTAAAAGACTCAACGCTAATGATCCACAAATTGGGCTGTGGCTTGGAAAAGCTCTTTATGAACGAGGAGAGTTAACGGCGGCCTTAGAGGAGCTAAGCACTGCTTATCTTGCGATGCGGGATTCTGAGTTGGCAACAGTATGGTTTGCCCAAGTTTTGCAAGAGGTAGGGCAGGGTTCGTCTGCGATGAAATTATTGGATATTCACTTGAAGAAATATTCATGGCACATTCCTGTGCTGATGACGAAGGCACTGCTCCAAATGCGTTCGGAGCCTGTCAGTGTGAATACGTTATTACAAGCTAAGAAAAATATACAATTAGCGTTAGATCGTTTAGATCAATATGCCGAAAAAAACACGGACGAGTTGCGAGATGAGGTGAACTTTTTAGAGCAGGACGCGGAAGAGCTCAAGAAAGAACTTATCAGCAGAATGAAAGCGATTGAAAGTCGTCTGATTAAGTTCTCGAAGAAATCGGAGTTACCTTCTTATCTGTAGGTCCCGTATAAAATCCTCTTGGTCGATAAATTCTATTATTAGCATATTGTTCCAGCACTTGTGCGGTCCAACCTGATACTCGGCTGACTGCAAAGATGGGTGTGAAGTCTCGTGGTCGTAGTCCAAGAGCTGTATAAACTAAGCCGCTATAGAAGTCGACATTGGGCATGAGTCCCTTTTTAGTTTCCATTTGCTCTTGGATTCGAACCAGCATGCGGTGATAGTCTTTTAAACCGGCTTTTTCACAAATTTTGAGCGACATTTCTTTCAGAATTTTTGCCCTTGGATCTCCGTTTTTATAAACTCGATGGCCAATTCCCATGACTTTCTTTTTCGCATTTACTGCGTCATCAATGAATTTATCAACTTGGTCATACGATCCAATTTCTTTAAGCATGAGCATGACCTGTTCATTTGCTCCTCCGTGGAGAGGGCCTTTTAGAGAACCGATGGCTCCTGTGATTACGCTATAGTAATCGCTTGTAGAGGAAGCAATCACGCGAGAGGTAAATGCAGAGGCATTGAGTTCATGATCCGCATGTAGAACAAGTGCAGTGTCGAAGAGTTTTTCTTCTTCAGGATTTGGAGCTTTGTCTCGAGTCATGTTTAAAAAATTCCAAGCTAGAGATTTTTCAGGTTGTGGAGTAACGATGCTCTTGCCCTGCTCTAATCGAGATAAGGCTGCAACGATTATTCCTAAGGCGCTCGTCAATTTTGCCCCTTTTTCACGTATACCTTCTAAGGAGATGTCCTCAGCTTTAGAGTCGAGTAAACCAAAATATGAAACTGCGGTTCTGAGTTTGGCCATGGGATGAGCATTGGTTTTGGCAATGGATTCAAGAATGGGTCTTAACTCATTTGGTAAATTTAAATATGTACGAATGGTTTTTTTAAAAGATTCGTACTCAGATGAATTTGGAAGTTTCCCGTTCCATAATAAGTAAACTGTTTCTTCAAAGCTGCATTGCGCGGCAAGGTCTTCAATGGTGTACCCACGATAAAGTAGAGTGACATCATGAATAGTACTGACCTCTGTTGTGCAAGCAATAATATTTTCTAGACCTTTGTTAGCAGATTCTGGAATTTGATTCATAGTAAGATGATCTTACTTGACTTAGTACAGGTGATCAACCTATGACCTACAAAGAAGTTGTGTAGTTCGGAGGGGGGCCAGATGGCGAATAATAAAATATTTGTTGCGGTAGCGGGTAATATTGGCGCAGGAAAAACCACCTTAACTCGTCTATTATCTAAACGTTTTAATTGGACTCCATACTTTGAAGTAGTCCAAGAAAACCCCTATCTCAGTGATTTCTATAAAGACATGTCGCGGTGGTCCTTTTCTTTGCAGGTTTTCTTTTTAAATCATCGCTTTCGTGCGCACCAAGAAATTAACCAATATTCTCATAGTGCTATTCAGGATCGCAGCATTTATGAAGATGCCAACATTTTTGCTCGTAATCTTTTAGAGCAAGGGCAGATGGAAGAGCGAGATTATAAAAATTATTTGCATCTATATAATACGATGTGTCAATTTATTACTCCACCTGACCTGATGATTTATCTCAAAAAATCTTTACCCAAGATAAAAGAACGCATAGCGTTACGAGGTAGGGATTATGAAAAGGATATTCCAGAAGAGTATCTTAGAAATTTGGGTCGTTATTATGATGATTGGATGGAAAATTACTCATTGGGTAAGAAACTGATTATTAATACAGACGATTTGGATATTCTTGAAAATCCAAATGATTTTAATTATATAGCGCAAAAAATTCTAGATAACTTGGATCAGCGTGACCTTTATTTAGAGTCCAAAGCTACGATTGATCTCCTATAAACGTTAAAAATAGTAAAGTTTTTGACTAGATCTCCCGAATAGACTTCTAGAAAAGAAGTTTTAACCCTCGGACGTTAGTGTCTGATGCGGAGGAAGGAATATGAAAACAGGAGATTTTAAAAATTTTGCATTAATCATGGGACTCATGGCGCTTATGAGCGCGTGTTCCTCTTCTCCAACTTCAGATGGATTAGGAGAGGATGAGTTGCCTAAAGATGGTGATCTCACTCTTGCAGATGCTTCTACAGATGCGGTTCCTCAAGATATGCTTGAGAAGCCAGAAGCTAAGGCTGAAGACGTTCCAATGCCAACAGAAGATAAAAAAGAAGAGACACCCCCTGTTGCAGATACAAGTGTGGATAATGCATTTAAAGAATTATCACAATCAGAGCCTGAAAGTACGCCTCCAGCTGTAGCGCCTGTTGAATCATCGCATACAGTCAGTACCTCAGGTGAGAGTGAATCGTACACAGTTCAAAGGGGAGATACCCTTATGAAGATCGCGTTTGAGCAATATGGCGATCTTTACAAATGGAAAGATATCTACGATTGGAATAGAGATAAGATTAGCAGTCCGAACTCAGTAGCAGTGGGAACATCGCTTAAACTTGAAAAAGCGGCTTCTCCGGTCAGTATTGATCGTAATGGTGAAAAATATTTGATCAAACAAGGAGATACTCTTGGAAAGATTTCGGACGACATTTATGGCACGAAAGCTAAATGGAAAAAACTTTGGGAAAACAATAGGCAGTTGATTAAAGATCCAAACAGAATTTTTGCAGGATTTTATCTTTATTACACAATTTCTCCAGAAGAAATGCAAGATAGAGAGCGTTTGAAACAACAAGTTTCTCCTGCGCCTTTAGTTCAAAATCAAGAACCAGCGCCAGCACCTGCACCTGACGTCGCAGCACCTGGTCAACGCGAGCCCGCTCAGTCAGCGCAAGCTCAACCAGGAATTGTTGAAGCAGCTCCTTCAAATTAATGTTAAATTGATTGGAGATTCAGCGTTAGATTAAAGGGTTTGATTTAAAAATTACCCCGGGCCAATAGAACCTTTCTATCAGCCCGGGGTTTTGTGTTTTTACTTGTTGCCGTGTTTGAATGAAGAAAGTTCCATTGAGATGTCAACGAAACCTGTAGAGATACTTTGTTTTATAGCACCATCCATAACAGTGTCTTTTGGGTTAGCCCAAAGTTCAATTTTTGAAATTTCTTTTGATTTAGCAATAATGTGTAGAACTTTGAATTTTCCAGCAGGAACAGTAATTTCGGTGTAATCCTGAGAAATAATTTCAATGGATTGATCGGGTACAGCTTGTTCTTGTCCATTGCGAAGCATTTTCAAAATTTTTCCATCAGATTTTCGGATTAAAATTTCGATCAGCTCTTTTTGGATCTGCATATCCATGTCTTGCTTAACCCAAAGTGCTTGTCCTTCATCTTTGGTTACGGATTTTACCATTTTCCCAACTTTTCCAAACGCGCCGGCACTAACTTCATATTCAGCCGTGTCTCCAACAGTCCAGTTGATCAGATCAGCTGGAACAAAAAGTGCCGCCTGCATTTGTAGGTCTACAACGTTAACGGTGTGGGCAAAAGCTGCCTGGTTTAAACCTGAAAAACAAAATGATAAAGCTATAATTGATACGAGTTTTTTCATTTCTTCCCCTTTTTAGTTGAATTTTCAAAAACAAACGGGACCATAGTATCTTGGACGTAGAGAAATGCAATTTAAGAAAAACGACACCTCGCATAAATTTATTCTATATGTCATTTTAGGATGGGTTGGGTACATGTCAGGTTGTGCATCGACTCAAGCACCTGTGCAAGCACCGTCTTATCTTGAACAAGTACAAAAAGAAAAAACAGTTGGGGAGATCCTCGCAAGAAATTTTGAAAAAATCGTTAATGAAAAGAAAGATATTGTAGTTCAAAAATATCTTAAGGAAACAGTTCTCAAGAATTTAAAAACGAGTTTGGATATTAAACTTAAAATATTCAAAAAGCCTGAGACAAACCGCGTAAATTATTCTTTACCTGGGTTATATATTTATCTATCTTTATCAGCTTTGAAAGGTGTTGAATTTGAAAATGAGTTGGCGGCGATGATTGCTTTACAGTTAGGGCATCTTCATCATCAGCATGTTGTTAAAAAAGTCAAAAATCAAAATCCTGAAGAAATTAAAGATTTTTTTGGTGAAGGTGGGTTATTTGCATATACCCAAGAGGAGCTACTAGAGGCGGATCGATATGCGTACCAAATCTTATATTCAGCTGGATATGACCCACGCGGATTGATTTCTGTATGGAGTTATTTAGCAAAGAGTCCATCACGTGCTGTTTATTCTAAAGATGTTTTGGCTTTGCTGATTGATCAAACGAGACAGATGATTTCTGAGAGCGCTCCTCTTAGAAATCCAATTGTTAGAACTGGCGCATTTTATTCGATTCAGAAAAGGATACAGCAGCTGTGATGATTGAAAAAAAAATTGAAAAATGGGTGAGCGAGTCGCAACAATTTAAGTCAATCGTGAGATTGCCTGGAGATGCGAGTACACGCTGCTATTACAGGCTCAAATCCAAGGCAGGAACATTTATTTTAATGAAAATGGATCCATTTAAAAAAGAAGGCACGAAACATCCATTTTTGTCAGTGCGTAATCATCTTGCAGCCGCAGGTGTAGATGTTCCGCAAGTTTTTGATGTAAATCCAGAGCTTGGGCTAGTTGTTCTTGAGGATTTGGGTGATGTGACACTGCTACATCGACTTCAAAGTGTAACTCATTCCGGCGTCGAGTTGTCTCTTTATCAGAATGCGATCGATGCGCTTATTCAGCTTCAAAGAAATGCTTCTGATCCGAAAATATCCACTCCTCTTGATGCGTTTAATTTGAGATTTGATCATGAAAAATTAATGTGGGAATTTAATTTCACTCTCGAGCATTTTTATAAAAAATATTTGAATAGAACTATTCAAGTCAAAGATGAGAGGACCATGATCAGTGGATTCGATGATATTTGTACTTACTTAGCCGAACAACCTGTGGTTTTTGCTCATCGAGATTTTCATAGTCGAAACATCATGGTGACACCAAAAGGAAAAAAAGAAAGATTTGTTATGATTGACTTTCAAGATGCAAGGATGGGGCCACATCATTATGACTTGGCTTCATTATTGAGAGATAGTTACTATCAACTAGGGGAAAATCAAATTCACGCTTTGCTCGATTATTATATGGATCAGGCAGCGGATTTGTTTGGGAAAAAAATCGATAAAGAAAAATTTATTTATACGTTTGATATGATGGCTGTACAAAGAAATTTTAAGGCAATAGGTAGTTTTGCATCTTTCCTGAACCGTCGAGGGAATGCTACCTATCTTAAATACATTGGTAATACATTTGAAAATATTCGAAGAACTCTATTGAAATACCCAAAGTATCACAAATTGAGAGAGGTTCTTTTCCATTACTATTACTTTTGAAGAGCCTAAAATTTCTACCGCAATGATTATGGCGGCGGGTCTGGGTACCCGTATGAAGCCGTTTACAGATAAAAGTGCAAAACCATTTTTACCTCTAATGGGGGTTCCAATGGTGCAGTTTGCAATTGATGCACTTGTTCTGCAAGGTATTAAAAATATTGTGATCAATTTTCATCATCAATACGAAAAATCATTATCAGATTTAAAAATGTTAGAATTCAAGAATGTAGAATTAAAAATCAGTGATGAGAGCAAGGAATTGTTGGGTGGAGCAGGCGGAATTAGAAATGCATTGCCACTATTGCATGAGGAACGGTTTTTCATTTTGAATTCTGATTTAGTTTCTGATGTTAGTCTTGATTCTTTAGAGCAGAGACACATTTATAATAAAAGACGATATCAAACTCAGCTTACACTGTGTGTGTGTCAAAGAAAAAAACCTGGTGAACGTTATCGAGAAATTTTGATCAACTCTGAAGGACAAGTTACTGGACTGGGAGATCTTTCATCAACAGCGCCGTTTTACTTAGGGATAGCAGTGATTGAAAAATCTGCTCTCAATTATGTTAAGCCGAGTGGGTTTTCAGATTTTTTACAAGAAATTTTACTTCCAAAAATTAAAGAAGGAGTTGTGGCAGCGCACGTGGTGAAGGCAGAAGCTTTTGATATAGGCTCGCCCGCGCTTTGGTTGAAAACGCACGTAGAGCTTATTCGTCAGCTTGAGCTCGGGCGAGGTTTGTCTTCGTTGATCAGAAAAAGAATTGAGAAAGAAAATTGCAGAGTAGCAGAGGGAGTCTGGATATCAAAAAAAGATATTCATCGATGGAGAGCTAAAGAATGGATAGGACCAGCTTATTGGAACACGCTTTTGGATGAAACAGGAAAATGTCCGAGCAGTTTGGGACCTAATGTTGTTGTTTATGGCGGCAGCTGGCTAGAAAGTGAGATACAGACTAAAAATTTTATTTCCTATAACAATGAAAGCGTGCAATTTAATTCTACTGATTTAATTTTTTAAGAAGCCTAGTCCAGTTTTTTCCGGGAGTGATTTGTGCAGGTGGGCCGAGATTTTTTCCAAAAAATTTATGTCCTGGATTTGTCCATGGTCCTCCTAGGGGGTTTCCTAAAAGACTCTGAAAGCCAAGAAAGGCAAATGCTTGAGATTCAATTTCTTGCCCATTGAGTCCCAGAGACTCAAGAGTTAAGACCTGAGTGCCAGGAAGAGATTTTTTAAGGAGTGAAATTAAAAATAAATTCTTTGCGCCGCCGCCACTAAGATAAATTGTATGTAAGGGAAGGTGTTGTTTGAGTATCCATTGCTGATAGGCTAATGCAATGGACTCTGCGGTGAGTGCAGTTGCAGTTGCTACTAATGAAGCATTTTTAGCGTGGGTATTTTGTGTCAGCATGCGAATCGGGAAATCGTCTCTGCCGGTTGATTTAGGAATATTTTTCTTAAAATAAGGATGTTTCAATATACGTGCTACTGCTTTTTTATCAATCAGGCCATTTTTTGCAATTTGCCCGTTGTGATCGATGGACTTTTTTCCATGTGTCATGATTCTAGTTGCAGCATCGATCCACACATTACCAGGACCTGTATCAAAGCTGATGATTTTATTTTCAGATTGAAAGTATGTAAAATTACTAATACCACCTAAGTTGTGCACTGAAATTCCTGCAGGAGAGAGTCCAATCTTTTTTATAAGGAAGCGATGATAAAGCGGAACTAAGGGTGCACCTTGTCCGCCTGCAGCGATGTCGCCATTTCTAAAATGGCTTAAAACGGTTAGGCCAGTTAGGTGAGCGATGTGTGAAGGATCTCCTAGTTGGAGCGTAAGACCGTTCCCATGCGGCTGAGGTTGATGAAACAGGGTTTGCCCATGTGAAGCGATTGCATCGATCGAATGGCTTTTACATATGTTTTTCAACGCTGATCCATACCATCGTCCTAGGTCACGATGAAGTTCTAAAGAATAGATCAAACGGTCTAATTTTTCTTTGTTATCTTGAAGATCAAAAACTCTTTTTCTCAGTGAAGTGGGATATGGAATAGACTTAGACCAAAGTATTTTCCATTTTTTGTTCCAATTTTTAATATCAAACTCTAGACAAGAAGCGTCCAGGCCATCACATGAAGTGCCTGTCATGACACCTAAGATTCTTAAGCTGCTCAAGTTTCTTCTTCCTCTTCTTTTTCGGCTGTTGAATACCCTGTAAGAAGCGAGATTGCGTTGACTGGACAAACATTAACGCAGGCCGCATGGTCAAGGCAGGTGTCTGCATCGATATGGTATTGCTTTTTGCCTTCGGAGATGGAGCCTGTTGGGCATTCCCCAATACAGGCACCACACTTAGTACAAGTAGCATGAATGATGTAAGCCATCTTTATCCAGACTAAGGCTAGCGCGTTTCGTTGACAAGTTTCTTAATTCAAATGAAAATTTAAGACTTATGAGGGTAATCACAGCTCCAACACGTTTGCGCGCTGCAACTGTAATGCTTTTATTATCTGTTCCAATGTGTGCAATCGAAATCATGTTACTTTTAAAGGCGCATTGGTGGAGATTACCTTATTTTACACTTTCAATTTGGCTGACTCTTTCACTGGTTGTTTGTTTTGTCTTGATGTTCAATCTTTTAAAAGGAAGTCGGCGAGCTTTTAATGTCACCTTTTTTGTCGGAATGCTCTGGTGTGTGTCGAGTGCTGGATTTGCAGTTATGTATCGTCAACCCGCATTGGGATTTTTTACTATTTTTCTAGCTTGGTATTGGGGTGGGCTTCTGTATTGGCTACAATATGAATTGGAACGATCTTATTTTGATGCTCAGGTTTCGTGGTTTCAGGGAGCACCTAAACCTATCCCTGGACTCATGTGTACCATCGGGGATAAAGAATATCGAGCGTGCCGATTAGACAAAGAGGGTATTTTTATTTTTGATGAGAAATCGGATAAGAAAATTCAATATCAAAAGAAGAAAAAAATTTCTTTTCTATTAAAATTCAAGGACAAGACAGCTTTGTGCGAGGGCTTGCCTATTGTCGAAGAGCCACAAATTAATGGGCTTGGTCTGCAATTTTTTGGCATGGGAGTTGATTCGAGGAAAAGTTTAAGTGACTTTGTAGAAAATTTACGAGGAGAAGGATATGTATAAAATAGCTCTTTTTATGGGTTTATTGTTGTTTTCTGGCGCGTGTACTCAATCGCAATATCAGTCGCAATATCAGTCGAATGATCCGAAAAAAAAACTCACTGAATATATTGAAAAAAGTTTTAATGTAAGAAACACAGAGGATAAGAAGGTTTTATTGGGATTTTTATCAGGAGAAGCAAAAAATAGATTATCAGCCTGGAGTGACGAGCAGTTTAAAGAAGCGTATATAGATTCAAAGAGAAAATTCGAAAAATTAGTTTTTAATGAATATAAACAAATATCTCCACAAGAGGCAGCCATCACATACGTTTTAACTTATACGGACAAACGAGGTGGAGATGTTCAGGTCACCAATAAAAAACTCTGTAAAATGGTATTAGAGAATAACCACTGGTTTATTAATGAAGTAAAAAACATTAAAGAATTAATAGAATATAAAAACGAAATGTCATTACCTTAAAAAATGGCGATAGCATAATTTTGTTGGGCACCTGGTTCGCGAATCTCTATTCGAATCCATGTGGGCTGTGGCCCAACGATATTTAGGGAATAATTTTGACTACCAAAATTTGATCGAAGCGAACGAACAAAACTTCCAGCGGAAGTGACGATGTTCATTTGAAGCGTTGTTTCAGCTGGAAATGAAATAGAGTCCAGACGAACAATGTAATTTTGAGGGGATAATAAGTAAATGGTTGTAAAGCCTGTTACATCAGATTGACCTGATGCAGCAGAAAATGTAGCTGAATCTAAGCTTGTACCATTGGGGATTGGATCATTGGGAACGATTAGGCTTCCATTTTTTATATTTAGTCCGCATCCCTGAAGTAGACCGAAGCATATGGTTAGTATTGGTATAATAATTTTATAATTCAAAGACTTAACGCCTTGCATATACTCCGACTATTCTAATAAAGAAATCATCTCATAGAACCGATATTTTAACAAGGAGGGTACATCTTTGTCTGCAACAGATGAAAACGACGAGCCGACATTAGATTTTTTGCCTGCTCTTGAATTACCTCCTGGACCTGACTCACCTGTAACGCAAGTCGGGCAGCTTTTTAACGAAGATGCAATTGCGCTAACAGTAGCAAAATTTTCAGTTTTAGAAGCTCTGATGCGTAATTTGACTAAGCCTATTGGCTTTAATGACTTTGTTCGTGAAGTATTGCTTTCAATCATGAAAGTTGTGAAGAGTGAGGCGGGTTCCATTTTAGAACTCGATCATGTGAATCAAACATTTTTCTTTCGAGCAGTAGTCGGGCAGAGTTCAGATCGGATTACTCGTTTTGTAATTCCGGCTGGAAAAGGAATTGTAGGGCATGTTGCTGAGTCCAGACAACCTTTGGTGGTGGATAATATCAAAGAAAATGAAATTCATCTGAAGTCGATTCAAAACGCAGTTGGTTTTGAAACAAGAAATCTTGTTGCTGTGCCTATTGTAGTTCGAGGCAAAGTTTACGGTGTTTTAGAATTGTTAAATCGTGTGGGAGAAGAAAATTACACTCGGCATGATGTTGAGCTTTTAAATTATTTATGTGAAATGGCAGCACACGCAATTGAACTTAGGTTAATGATTGCATGGAGCGGAAGGAAAGCGGCATGAGCGAGGCAGCATCTTCTACAAATGGGAATGCAAAATTCGACATGCGCTATTTATTGCGTGCTCTTTTAAAGTACAATGCGACAGATTTGCATCTTAAGGTTGGACGTCCTCCCCTTTTTCGTATCAACGGAAAATTAGTTCCTGCCAAAATGACTGAGCTGAGCGATGAATTGGTTCAACAACTTATTTATTCTATTTTGAATGAAGCGAAGGCGAGCGAATTAAAAGAAAAAAAACAGGTTGATTTATCCTTTCATATTCCTGAAGTGGGCCGGTTCAGATGCAATATTTTTTCTCAAAGAGGATCGTTGGGAGCTGCCGTGCGAATGATTCCGTTGACTCCTCCAAGCTTGGATGAGTTAGGTGTCCCTTCAGTAGTTAAGGATCTTTGTCTTCGTCCGCGTGGTCTTCTTTTAGTTGCGGGTCCTGCAGGCTCTGGCAAATCTATGTCGCTTGCATCAATGGTGAATTATATTAATGAAAACAGTCAGCTTCATATTTTGACTCTAGAAGAATCCATAGAATATGTTTTTCGTGACCTCAAGTCTTCCATCACTCAAAGAGAAGTGGGTGTAGATATCCTTTCTTTGAGTGACGGCTTTGCAGCAGGAACAAGGCAGGATCCTGATGTCATAGTAGTGAGTTCATTAAGTGATACACAAACGATTCAACTTGCTTTAAGGGCTGCTGAAACAGGGCACCTCGTGCTTTCTGCAATGCCAACAGCGGATTCTAAATCGACGCTTGAAAGAATGATTAACACTTTTCCACAAGAAATGAAAAATCAGGTTCGGATTCAACTAGCAGGTGCTTTGATCGGCGTTATCTCACAACAATTGGTGGTGAGATCGGATGCTTCTAGTCGGGCGTTAGCGTGTGAGGTCATGGTAAAGTCGCCCGCTGTAGAAACACATATTTTGCGAAATGAATTGGACAAAATACCTTCAGCCATTATGAGTTCTAATCCTTATTACCGAATGCAAAGCATGGATCAGGCTTTAGAAAAGCTTGTTCTTGACCGTGTTGTCAAGATCGATGAAGCGCTAAAATCAGCGCATCATCCAGACCTTTTGAAGGCGAGACTTTCTACTGCTTCGGCAGATGTTGCTATTCGCAGAGCTAGCTAATAATATAAAAATAATGTTTTCAATTGAACATAAAATCGCAGCGTACTTTCCTGTTGAAAAGGAACTAAGTGCAGGGGTGAGGGCCGCTTTAGGGAATGCAATGGTGGAATTACCTTATGCAGTGCCTCAGTTATTGATTTATCAGGATCCTGTTCCAAATGGAGTGGTGGTTCGTGGTATCGGTAGTCCTGGTACAGTATTGCTGAGTCAAGGTCTCATTCAGAGTTTTCGTGAAGAGGAGTTTTACCTTGTATTACGAGAATGTGTTGAAAGGTTAAATGCGCCAGGGATTCGTTTTCGAAGTGCATGCTCGTGTGCGGCTGCATTTTTTATACATGCTATGCCCCGCTCTTGGATTGAGTTGATCTGGGGCATATCAAACAAAAACAATCAAAAATTAGGTTTTTTTTCAGGTTTATACACACTTATGCTTTTAGGTTTCTCACGGCTTTTTATCTTTTTAACCCGATTGTCTAAATCGTCTAGGAAAGAGCATGAAAAAACCGCCGCATTGCAACAGTTTTTTCCATATGCGGACTTTGCACTTTTGACCGGCAATCCCGGGTTGGCTCCCCTTTACTTAGTGGATCCGTGGTCAAAGAAGTTTTTTTAATTGACCTCCCACTTGTGCTTCTTTAGCAGGAGAGATAAATCTCTTGTTAATTATGAAAATTGATCTAACCACATTTTTTCTTTCCATCTCTTCAGCTGCCTATATGGGTTTGGGGGTAGTTCCCGTCACTCCTGGAGGAAAAAAGGAGATGAATTTGGAATTGGCACAACAAAACATCGATTTGTTAGAACTTATGGCAGAAAAAACAAAAGGCAATCGTACACCAGAAGAAGATAAGCTCTTGCAGCAACTTCTGTTTGAAATCAGAATGAAATTTGTTGAGGTCTCAAAAAATGAAAAGTAAGCGTATTTTTTCACTTTTATTTATTTTGACATATTTTATTTCTTCGCCAACAGATGCCGGTGTTTTCGATCCTAATATTTTTGTGAGTTTGGCTAAAAAGGTAGTTCCCTCGGTGGTGAATATCTCTATTATCTCAAGCGGTCAAAACGGTCGTGTGGGGGGAGGGCCCGGAGGACCGGGAGCGCCCGATGATCCCTTTCGTAGATTTTTTGAAGATTTTTTTAGACAAAAAGGCGGACGTCCAGGAGCTCCAGATTCTGAAGAGGGTGATGATGCAGGACCTGGGTCCAGAGGTTTTAAGACAACTTCGTTAGGGAGTGGGTTTATCATTGATGCCACTGGTTTGATTCTGACGAATAACCACGTTGTCGCTGAAGCAGAAAAAATTCTTATTTCTTTCACAGAGTCAAAAGATGAGAAACCTACCGAAGGGCAAGTAGTGGGGCGAGATCCTGAAATTGATATTGCACTCATTAAAGTAAAAACGAATCGAAAGCTTGTTCCGCTTGCATTTGGTGATTCAGATGCTTTGGAAGTGGGAGAGTTTGTTATGGCGGTTGGAAATCCTTTGGGACAAGGACATACGGTTACTCATGGGATTATTTCTGCCAAGCAGAGACTTACTCCAGATTTTCCTCTAGCTAATTATTTACAAACAGATGCTCCAATTAATCCTGGAAACTCTGGTGGGCCGCTGGTGAACTTAAAAGGCGAGGTCATCGGAGTTAACAATGCAATTTATAGAGAGGCACAAGGAATTAGTTTTGCAATTCCTAGTGGTTTTATTTCGAAAGTGCTTCCGCAGCTTAAAACTGAGGGAACTGTTAAAAGAGGATACTTAGGGGTCGTGGTTCATCCAGTTTCTCCTGAAATTGCAGGCAAAATTGGTGCACCAGAAGGTTCACAGGCGCCTTTTGTGACTCATGTTTATCCTGATAGTCCAGCAGGGAAGGCAGGGGTAAAACCCTATGATTTAATTTTATCTGTCAATAACCAGCCGATTACTAGTCCTGATACTTTAATTGCTCTGGTGACTTCGCTCAAAGTTGGACAAGTCGTTACGATGAAAATTTCACGTGGCGGGAAAGAGCAGAGTGTAGAAGTGAAAGTTGCTGAGCGCCCAGCTTCTAATATGCTAGCTGGCAATCGCGGTGGGGACCGGCGACACGGGCAAGAGAAAAAAGAGAAGAAGCCCATTAAGCCCAGAGTGAAAGTGGGTATGCAAATCGAAGATCTTTCACCGGAGGTAGCAGGAGAGTTAGGGGTTAGTGGTGATTTGTCAGGTGTTTTGGTGACAGGGGTAGACTACGGGGGCCCTGCGGATGTTTCTGAGATTAGACGGGGGGACATTATTGTTGAAGTGGACCGTGCACCTATAAAAAGTGTTGGGACATTTTTTAACATTGTGAAGGAGAAAAAGTCCTATTTACTAAGGATTAGAAGAATAGATCCTTCGGGTAGGGATGTTTTTATAGTAGTTGTTCTAGATCTGAAAGCTTGACCTTTGCCGATCCATACTCATCTTGTTTTATAGGAGGCATGGATTGTTATGTCATTGGGACAGAGGTTTACTCAAAGCGCACAAGTTGCATTACAAGAAGCACAGGCAAGTGCCATACGAAGAGAGCACCAAGAAATACAGCCAGAACATGTGCTTATTGCTTTAATTCAAGCCGATACTTCGGGTGAAAGTTGGGTTTCTAATATTTTGCAACTAGCAGGCGGCAATATTGCCGCTATGGAATCTAGCTTAAATAGAGAGATTGCAAAGTTTCCAAAAGTTTCAGGAGGGTCTGGACAGGTTTACGCTTCTCCTCACCTTAATCGGTTAATGGTTTTTGCTGAAGATGAAGCAAAAAAATTGAAAGATGAATACACTTCTGGAGAACATTTTATTCTTGGTTTTTTTAATCCTCAAATGAAAGCCAGTGTTGGATTTAAGGTACTTTCTGAATCTGGACTGAGTTATGAAAAAATAATCGAAGCTCTTAAAAAAGTAAGAGGCAATGAGAGAATTCAAGATGCAGAACCAGAAGCAAAGTCTCAACCGCTAGAGAAATACTGCCGTGATTTAACGGCACTGGCTCAAAAGCAAAAGCTTGATCCAGTAATTGGGAGAGATGATGAAATTCGCAGGGTGGTTCAAGTTTTATCACGTAGGACAAAGAATAATCCTGTTTTAATTGGTGAACCTGGTGTCGGAAAAACCGCTATAGTGGAGGGGTTAGCGCAAAGAATAGTGAAAGGGGATGTTCCTGAAGGGTTAAAAAAGAAAAGACTTTTGGTTTTAGATTTAGGCGCATTGATTGCAGGTGCAAAGTTTAGAGGTGAGTTTGAGGATAGGCTCAAAGCAGTTTTAAAAGAAATAACGAAAGCAGACGGCGAAATTATACTATTTATTGATGAGCTACACACCCTTGTGGGAGCAGGTGCTGCAGAGGGAGCTATGGATGCATCCAATATGCTAAAGCCCGCGCTGGCTCGAGGTGAGCTCAAGTGTATTGGCGCGACTACTTTAGATGAGTATCGTAAGCACATAGAGAAAGATGCAGCATTAGAAAGAAGGTTCCAACCTGTATTTGTTAAAGAGCCCACTGTTGAGGACACGGTTAGTATTTTGAGAGGATTACGAGAAAAATACGAGGTCCATCATGGCGTTCAAGTAAGGGACGCAGCAATAGTCGCTGCTGCTACTTTATCACATCGATATATTGCCGATCGATTTTTGCCTGACAAAGCAATTGATTTACTAGATGAGGCTGCAGCACGATTGAGAGTCGAGATTGATTCTAGACCAGAGGAAGTGGATTTATTTGAGAGAAAAATTTTGAGACTCGAAGTAGAAAAGCAGGCGCTCAAAAAAGAACAAGATAGTGCATCTCAAGAAAGATTGGCCGTCTTAGAAAGAGAACTGGTTGAGTTAAAAGAAAAAAATGTAGGCTTAAAAGCGCAGTGGGAAAAAGAAAAACAAGCGATTAATAAAGTCAAAGAGCTTCGTGAAAAAATTGAAAACATAAAGACAGAATCAGAAGTTGCTGAGCGCCGGGGTGATTTAGAGAAAGCAGCAGAATTGAGATATGGAAAGCTGGTAGCCTTAGAGAGCGAGCTAAAAGAGTTTTCAAAAAAAGAAAATGATTTAAAAAAATCTCATCCATTATTGAGACAAGAAGTTACGGAAAGCGACATAGCAGAAATTGTTGCACGTTGGACAGGGATCCCAGTTCAAAAAATGCTTGAAGGAGAGCAACAAAAGCTACTTCAGATGGAGGAAAGGTTGAGTCAAAGAGTGGTAGGTCAATCTAAGGCCATCAGTGTTGTTTCAAATGCTGTGAGGCGTGCGCGTGCAGGATTAAATGAGCCCCATCACCCTATAGGAGCGTTTTTATTTTTAGGTCCAACAGGAGTTGGTAAAACTGAAACCGCTAAAGCGCTTGCTGAATTTTTGTTTGATAATGAGCAGGCCATGGTTCGCTTAGACATGAGTGAGTACATGGAAAAACACTCTATTGCTAGATTGGTAGGGGCTCCTCCCGGATATGTTGGATATGATGAAGGAGGTGCGTTGACTGAAGCGGTACGGCGCAGACCTTATTCTGTTATTTTATTAGATGAAATTGAGAAAGCTCATCCAGATGTTTTTAACATTTTTCTACAAGTTTTTGATGATGGTCGATTAACAGATGGGCAAGGTCGAGTCGTAGATTTTTCTAACACTTTGATTGTGATGACTTCAAACATAGGAAGTCAGCTTATTCTTGAAGGAGGAGATAAAAAACAAGTTGATGAAGCTGTTTTGGACTTAGTAAGAAAATATTTTAGACCTGAATTTTTAAATCGAATTGATGATTTTGTAATTTTTTCTCATCTTGAGAAAGATCAGCTTAAGAAAATCATTGATCTCTATGTAAAAAAATTAAATGGTCTTTTGAAAGAAAGGGGGCTTGAAATTTCGTTAACATTTGAGGCTGTGAACCTCCTGTGTGAACGCGGGTATGACAAGGATTTTGGAGCTCGTCCTATGAAAAGGGTATTTCAAAGAGATATTCAAAATCCAATTGCTTCTGAAATTTTGTCTGGAAAATACTCACGAGGCACATGTATCGAAGTAGGTGTTTTAAAAGGAGAGTTCTTATTCCAATCCGCATAATTGACTAAAAACGTAATGCACAGCTGTCTATTTTTTAAATAGTGAAAGTTTCATATTTTAGATGTGTAAAAAACAGGGTTTGAATTCCTTGAAAATTCCTCTAAAATAGAGAGAAAGGGTTGGATATTATAGTGGCGACGCAATTGCGTTACAAGAGGACTTATGGAAATTACTGAAGTCAAAGTGTTTCCAGTCGATGAAGAGAAACTCAAGGCCTATATAACAATAGTGCTGGATAACTGTTTTGTTGTCCGTGATTTAAAAATCATTAGTGGCAACGGGGGACTTTTTGTTGCCATGCCAAGCAAGCGAAGAAAAGATGGAACATTTAAAGACGTTGCTCATCCGTTGAATCAATCCACTCGAGCTACGATGGAAAAGAAAATTTTAGATGCATACCTTTCTGAGATTAAGAAAACAGGAGGCGAAGCTCCCGCACAGCCTCGTGCAGTCTCATCAGGCAATGGAGATGCTCCTGATGACGGTCTAGAGGGTGGTTAATCCCCTTTTAAAAATCTACGTGATAGTCGGTTGAAGCTATGCTAAATCCTTAGGTTCATCGCTTAGGTTGGGGTGTCGACAAGCGGTAAGTCTCTGGATTTTGATTCCAGCATCCCTAGGTTCGAATCCTAGCACCCCAGCCATTATTTTCCTGAAATAACTGAAGTAGACTGAGGTTTGGAAGGAGTTACTTCTGGTGTGGAGCTGGATGGTTTGATGCGACCCTCTGCTGTTTTTGCGCTCACTATTGTTTGTTTCATTTCTAAAGCTAGTTTTTTGCAAGGATCGCTTTCATTACAAACTCTGCATCCTTCACCTGGGCAATGATCGAAGTTTGGGGTTTTTCCAAGTGACGCAAGGGTATTCATATCGCCTATCAACGCTTCACACCCGTCTTTGCCCTTGCATTGGTCGCTCAGAGCATTAATCCATGCTTTGTGATTAGGGTTAGAGATCAGGGGAGCAATAAGGCTACTATCTATCTCATCTGCCGCGTTTGTACTCAACGACCCGAATAAAACAAAAACCAAAATAAAGTATTTCATAAACCCTCTCTTACTTACTTTTTTTCTTTGGAACCCTTTTCTTAAACACCCAAGAAGCCCAAAGCCCAAGTCCGACTAAAAGTGCTAACCACCAGAGGGTTCGCAGACTCATGCCGAACAGGACTATGATTTTAGCAACTAACGGGAAAACTCTCAAAAGAATGAGAGTGAGCAAGACAAGGCCTATAATTTGAGTTAGGGATCGGATAACCGACAAGATCTTGACACCTCTTCTGTGCGAAAAAGTAGGACAATTTTGTAATTCCGGTTTTATAATGAGAACATGAATCTAAATAAAATCAAGCGTGTGTGTGGGGCGTTGTTTCTTGTTCTTTTTATAGGGTTTGCAACTCATTCTTGGGCAGTGGATCGTGGAACTTTAGAAAGTGACGCTGGAATCTACAGCGCACCCAATGCTACAAGCCAAGTTTTAGGAAAATACAAAAAGGGGATGTCATTTCCCATTATGACTCCAGAGAAAAATGGGTGGTATGAGATTCAATTCAAGACACCATTTAAGGGGTTTAATAAAGGCTATATCAGGAAAGAATCGGTTAAAGTTTCAGGCGGCACATCTACGCCATCGGCATCAGTACAGCGAAGGGTGAGATCGAGTTCTTCAAGTAGCAGCAGCAAAAGTAGCTCTAAAAGGTATTCATTCGGTGCTTACGGAGGACTCTACACAGTTAACTTAGCTACCGCCATGACTACTGTAGGTGAGACAGCGACTTCAGGTTCACACTTAGGATTTTCTGCAGAGTTGGGGTGGCCACTCTCTGATGCTTTTACGCTAGTGATTGGCGCAAATTATATGACTCTGAGTATGCCCACAATTCGTACTGGGCAGACTCAGTCTCTTTTTGCTAATGGGTTTGGAGCACATGTTCTAGCCGCATACACAGTGATGAAGTCTGGGGGATTTAGTATTACTCCTTCTATTGGAGGCGGTGGATCGTTGATGACTGCGGGTAATGTGAACGGAACTCCAGCTACACAAATTTCGACAACAGGAATTTTTACACCACAATTTTTAGGACGATTGGACTTAGAACTTATGCTGGGTGAGTCACTCGCTTTTAGGGCTAATGCTGGATACAGAATGTTTACGCTAAGCGCTGTTCCGGTGCTTTTAACAAACGGCACAACTCAAACAAGTATTGACTTCCCATTGGGAGGGTTGTTTTTTGGGGGTGGTCTTCTCCTGTATTTTTAGTATAGTTTCATCTTCTGTAATGGTGCCATATATGGGGGATGAATGGATTGCTCGAAACTCTGGAGCGCCTGCCTAAGCATTATTATTTTTTCTTTTTTTCAGCTTGTTGTTGCTTCATCACTTCAAGCAGATACCTGGTCTTCAGGCAATAAACAGATTTTTGGTACGTCTTATGAGGCTTACGACTCGGAGTTGAATTATTCAGAACAATCTCCCACCGCACCTATTTCTCGAGTTTGGTTTACAGGAGCTCGAGGAGTTCTGACAGAGGTTTACTGGCCCACGTTAGATACAGCTCAGATTCGAGATAGTCAGTTTTTGGTGACGGATGGTAAAAGCTTTTTTATTGAAGAAAGAAAAGACCTGGAAACCCATGCAGAGTGGGTAGAAATGGGAGTACCGGCTTTTCGGGTTATAAATACAGATATTCAAAAAAGGTTTCAAATTGAAAAGGTGATTTTCACAGATCCCTCTCAAGATGTTGTTATTCAAAAAATTAAAATAAAGAAAAATATTCCAGGACTAAAGTTTTTTATTTTACATAATCCTTCAGTAGGTAATACGCCTTACGGGGATAGCGCACGGGCGACTTCAAATGGACTTTATGCGTGGCAAGGAACTCAGGCGCAAGCTTTGTTGTCTACCTTGCCATTTAGAAAAGTAACGGCGGGATATTCTGGTCAGTCAAACGACGGGTATCAAGATATTAAATCAAATTTTAAGTTAGATTCACATGATGAGTTTGCAAGTAATGGGGATGTTGTTCTGACAGCTGAATTTGATACACAAGATACTGTTGGAGAAGAAAATTTTGTTATTGGAATAGGGTTTTCTAGCAGCATTCATGATGCGAAAGAGCAAGTACGTCGTTCTTTTAAAACTGGGGTGAGGCGTTTATTAGAACAATATACTTCGCAGTGGGAGGAATTTCAGAGAAGAGTTCAAAATTTGGCATCAGCCTCGACTGATAGAGGGATGCTTTTCCGGTCTTCGGTTGCTTTAATTCAATCGATGCAAGATAAAACTTTTTCTGGAGCCTTTGTGGCATCGCCCACCATTCCATGGGGGGAACATACAAAGGATACATTTGATACTCCGATCGAAAATAGAAAAAAAGACTCTAATATGACTTGTGGATATCACTGTGTGTGGCCGCGTGATCTTTATCACATGGCTACGGGAATGATAGCTATAGGTGAGGTGAAAACCGCTATTGCGAGTTTAAATTATTTAAAAAAAATACAGTTTTCAAATCTAGATGGAACTTGGGAGTTTGGGTATCGTAAACACTCAAAAGAGGGTTCGTTTCCACAAAATGTTTGGATCAACGGAGATATTCACTGGGAGGGTTTGCAGTTGGACCAAACTGCCTATCCCATTATTTTGGCTTCGAAATTAGTCGAATTACATGCCATTCAAATTGATCAATATTGGGATATGGTCAAACGAGCTGCTGATTTTATTTCAGATATGGGCCCCTGGACTCATCAAGATCGCTGGGAAGAGGTTTCGGGTGCCTCGCCATCAACGTTAGCGGCTGAAATTGCAGCTCTTTATGCTGCACAAAAAATCGCAGTTCAAATGGGAGATCGCTTAAGTGCTAATCGCTATGGCGATTTAGCTAATCTTTGGAGTAGTAAAACACAAGGTCTTGAGTCCTGGACTTTTACTCATCATGGCATCTATGGAGATGGTCAATATTTTTTAAGAGTTGTCGGAAGTGAAAATTTTTACCAACCTTGGAATCCAGATGACAATTCCTGGCTCGAGATTGCCAATGGCGGCGGTAGATGGCAGCAAAAAGAAATACTTGATGGGGGCTTTTTAGAATTAGTACGACTTGGTATTCGTATGCCTAATGATGAGAGTATACTGAAAACATTAGTGAAATATGACGAACTTCTTGGGCGAGATCTTCTGGGTTTTGGGAGATCATATTATCGATATACACATGATTCATATAATAGAGATGATCTAGACGGGCGTAGTACATCGGGAATGCTTTGGCCTCTTCTCACGGGTGAGCGTGGATTTTACGAAGCAGTGAAAAAAAATAAAACAGATAAATATATTTCCTCAATGGAAAATTTTTCAAATGAAACAAAAATGTTACCTGAGCAAGTATGGGATTCGGGTCAAAATATTGGCACATCTACAGGGTCAGCAACTCCACTGGGTTGGGCACATGCAGAATATATTCAGCTACTCAAAGCTAAATATGAATAAATTATTAATTTAAAGTGATTGCAGTGAATTTTTTGCTTTTAATCATAAAATAGCTTTATGCAAGAGCAATCACAATTGTCGTCGATTATATATAAAAAAAAATCAAACCCGGTTCTAATAACGAATAACGATCCTTTATTTATAGAAGGGATCTGGAAAGATCCACAGTCTAAGGTAATTCCACCCATTATTTTTCAAAACGGTAGAGAGACTGAAGATTTTTTAAAAAAATTCAAACAACCTGTAGCAGGTATATTTTTTAATTCGAGCTTAAAGGATATCCCAGTAATAGAACTCATTCGTTGTTGTCATTTGTATCAACCCGCTGTTCCAATTTTTATAATTGCTGATAATAAAAAAAATAAAAACATTACTTTTTCTGAAAAAGAACTGAATCTTCTTGGAATTCAGAAAATTTTGCAAGATCCGGTTTCTTTTTCAAATATTATTCAACAAGTCATTCAACCAGCTGATGCGCATCTTTCACAAGAAGTTACAACAAAAAATTCTACTCACAATGATCAACAATTATTAGAAAATGATTTGGAATTCATTCCGATTCGTGTTGATACATTTATGTCTGGATGTAAATCATTTTTTGATCTTTATTTAAGATTAGATTCAGGTAGATACATAAAAATTTCAAACACAGGCGAAAGTATTCAGTCAGATAGAATTTTAAGTTTTGTTAAAAAAAATATCACTCATTTTTATATTAAAAAGGAGTCTCAGAAAAAATATTTAGATTACTGTGAAAAAATTATTTCCGGAATAATTCAATCAGAAAATATTAAAATTGAAGTAAAAGTAGAAAAACTTCTTCAATTTGGAGAAAGTACGATTGCATTTTTTAAAAACAGCGGAGTGAATGAAGACAATATAAAATACGGATTAAGTTTTGTTGAAAATGTAGAAAATTTTTTAAAAAAAAATAAGATTGAAAGTCATTTAACTTTATTTAAATTTTTATCTGCAGTTGCGCAGGCTGAACACGGTAGCGCAACCGCTTTTGTTGCGTCCTTATTAGCTAAAGCGTTTAAAACTGAAGAGCTTAAGTCTGTATCTATTTTAGGAGTTTCAGCTTTATTTCATGATATTGCATTGTTGAATCATTCTGAAAAAATCCAGGCAGAAGATGAGTACAATATGACAGAGAGTGAAAAAAGAATTTATTATAATCACCCCTTAGAAAGCTCTAAAGTGATGTCATCTGTTGCTGGAATCGATCCAATGGTCTTGCATGTTATAGAGCAGCATCATGAGAGGGTTGATCGAAGTGGTTTTCCAAGAAAAACAGGGAGAGGTGGGATTTTGCTATTTTCAGAGTTAATAGGCCTATCCGATGAATTTGCACAGCAACTCAGACTGAACCAAACTGATAAAGATACTAATCCTTTTGTTGCTATGTTGAGCGTTTATCCAAAATTTTCTCAGCCCGTAGTTAAAGCGTTTCAAAGTGTTTTTTTAAACAGAGGGAATAGTTAATCCTAATAAGTAGATTTTTTTTCCATTTTTCAGTGTTAGTTGTTCAATTTCGTGAAAGTGTTGTTTTTTATAAAATGGGAGTGGCTCTAATCCGCACATAACATGTATTCCCGGTATTTTATTTTTTGCTAGTTCGGCTTTAAATACATTGATCAGTGCCTTGCCCCCACCCATACCTCTATGGGCTGAATCAAAATTAATGTGGAGATGAGCCGGATATTTTTGAAGTACAGAATCAACAGTGCTTTTTGAAAAAAAATTTAATGACCGGTGTTCTGTTTTAAAGAAGTCTACCAAATTTTCCGATGAATTTGGACATCCAGTGAGATAGCCTATGATTTGGTCTTCGTATTCTGCAACCCAAGTCCATTCTGGATAATGGCTTTGATAGGGATCAATCCATATTTTTTCGAATGTACTCCAAGATTCTTGAGTTATAGGGTTACCGGCATTTCCAGTTTGGCAGCAAATAGTTTTAACTTTTTCCCAATCTTGAGCTGAAGATGGGTTTCTAATTTTTAATTTTGATTGAATGTTTTGTCGAGACATGAGGGACGTGCGGGCGGAGCTTTGATGTGAATATTGAGAGGTTTTAAATTAGTGATTCCAGCCTTTTCTAGGATCAAGCCTTGGTCTCCATCTCCAACAAAAAGGTCAATACGATCTTTTTTGATAGCACTGCCGATGTCTTCAGCTTTCCAGAGGCCGTCATGGATTGACCCGTCAGGTAATCGCATCCCCACTGTTTCATCGATGCTGATGATCGAACCGAGTGGAATTCTGTAAGGGTCAACGGCCGCGGTATGAAAGGGGATTAAAGGGCAGTCACCTATCCCATGGCCATGAGGATGGGGGGTTACATGAAAGCGAGTTTCCTTATTAATGTAAGCGGCATAGTTCACCACTCTTCCATCGAGAAGTTTTCCACTTCCTTCAATGAGAATTTGTTTTTTAAAAGGGGCGCTCACTCTCGCTAGAATATTTCCAGAAACATCGTAAAGAGAGGCGTTGGCTGGAAATTGAGTATAATCGGATTCCTGGACTGAGTAGTAATAGGTATTTCTAAAAATTTCTTGCGGTACGATGTCAGAGAAAAGGCATAAAATCAAAGATGTACAGATTCCCCATGTCCCCATGGGTTTATTGGTACAGAGTTTTTTATTGTTGTAAAGTGCTAAACAAATTTAAGAACTTGCGATATATCATTTTCGCTGTGAGTTATGCGGTCGTGGTGGAATTGGTAGACACGCACGATTCAGGGTCGTGTGCTTAACCGCGTGAGAGTTCGAGTCTCTCCGACCGCACCAAATGTCCTGTAGCCGCTGTGTTAATGCAGCCTTGGTTGGGTATTTTGGTGAACGAGCTTCGTTGCAGGTTAAAGATTTAATTGGAAAATATCCTGATACAAGAGCAAGAGTTTTTTCGTAAGTTAGCTGTAAATAAATATCGGGGTTATCTGATTTTCCTCTTATAATATCCAAATTAAAATTATTCGCTGAAATCGCAAATTCGTGGCCATCTACTGAAAACTGAATTTTAAAACAAGAACCTTCTTTTAGTTTTGGACGTATTAATGCGGGTACTGCGATTTCAAGCCAATGGGGTTGTTTATCAGGATGACCTTTTTGAAGTGGAATTAAACGACCACCCCAGCGCACAAGCGACTCAATGGGCTCTCTTAATTCAGAGCCCAGTTCGGTCAAACGGTAGATAGCACGCTTCTTTGGTACTTTATCAGCCTGGTTGATGAGTCCATTTTGGATCATCACTTTAAGGCGATCTGCCAATAATCTAGGGGAACTGCCAGTAAGATTTTGCAATTCAGTGAAGCTGCGTGGGCTAACAAGTAGTTCACGAACAATTAATAACGTCCAGCGGTCGCCCATTTGATCAATTGCTACACTTAGACCACACATTTGGTTATGATTTTTCAT